>ERZ857972.119-NODE-119-length-95674-cov-7.816898_pt1 | contig 95674 bp, 81 predicted proteins | sample MGYA00519757_ERZ857972 | MGnify/ENA primary metagenome ERZ857972 (study PRJEB31778, sample SAMEA3449383) | human gut metagenome | biome: human gut; feature: human-associated habitat; material: faeces | place: United Kingdom | collected 2010/2012 ...
GTACTTCATGAAAATACCCCCAATCCTGGGTGTCCAGAATTGGGGGTACATATCAGTGGGAGGGGGCGTTATACTTATATATAATAAGAAGAGCATCTGCTGCCTTCACCGGGCAAACGGATGCTCTTTCTTATATATAATAGTTACTTCTGGGCATACACCTGTTTGAGGTGTTCCGTGAGCTTCATATTCTCACTGTAGTCTACCGGCACCACGATGACGCTGGGGACATCCTGTTTGAAAGCCTCTTCCAGCGTGGGGATAAGCTCCTCTGCCTTCTCGACGCGATAGCCCTTGCAGTGCATAGCCTCTGCCAGCAGCTTGAAATCGGGATTTGAAAAGTCCACATAGCAGTGCTCGCCGCCGAACTGCTCCTGCTCTTTCCACTTGATGAGGCCGTAGCTGGAATCCTCCCAGATGAGGGTCACAAAAGGCACATGCTCCCGCACCGCTGTTTCCAGCTCCTGACTGTTCATCATGAAGCCGCCGTCGCCGCAGACCGCCAGCACCTTTTTCTCCGGATAGAGAAGTTTTGCCGCGAACGCACCCGGGATGGAGAAACCCATGCTGGCGAAGCCGTTGGAGATGAGGCAGGTGTTGGGCTCATAGCAGTCGTAGTGGCGGGCGATCCACATCTTATGGGCGCCCACATCGCTGACCACAATGTCGTCGCGGCCCATGACCTTCCGGACATCGGCGAGGATGCGCGCCGGCTTCATGGGGCAGCTGTCGTCCGCCGCCATTGCCTCATGCTCTGCCACCATCGTCTGGCGGAGAGCCAGTGCAAATTCCGGCTCACCAGTGCGGTGGGCGCAGCGCAGGATCTCATACAGGCTTTCTGAAATGTCGCCCACCACTTCCACAGCGGGCTGATACCGTTTGTTGACATCGGCGGGGGCGCTGTCGATGTGGACGATGGTCATATTCTCCCGTGCGCCCCACTTGGCCGGTGCGCACTCCACGATGTCGTAACCGATCGCGATGACCACATCCGCTCGGTCGAAGAGCTGGTTGACATAGTCTTTCTGCGGGATGCCGATGGTCCAGAGGCTGTATTTGTCATCCATCGGGATGATGCCCTTGGCCATCATGGTGTTGACCACCGGGATGTGCAGGCGGTCAGCCAGCTCGGTGACAGCAGCGGCGGCATGGCCGCGCACCGCACCTGCACCTGCAAGGATGACCGGATTTTTCGCCTCACTGATAATTTTTCCTGCCGCTGCAATGTGGGTCGGGTCGGCATAGACCTCATGCATCTGCTGGCGCTTGAGCGGCACGGCGTCGGCGGGCATTTTTGCAATATTCTGGGGCAGGTCGATATGGGTCGCGCCCGGCTTGCCCTTTTCGGCGTGCTTGAAGGCCAGCCGCACGATCTCGCCCACCGTGTCGGGGCGGATGATTTGCTTCGAGCGCTTGGTGATAGGCTCAAACATCGCGGTCAGGTCAAGGTACTGGTGGCTGGTGAGCTGCATCCGGTCAGTGCCGACCTGTCCCGTGATGGCCACCAGCGGCGCACCGTCCAGATAAGCATCCGCCACACCGGTGACAAGGTTGGTGGCACCGGGGCCAAGGGTGGACAGGCAGACGCCGGCCCGGCCGGTCAGACGGCCATAGACATCCGCCATAAAGGCCGCACCCTGCTCGTGGCGTACCGGGATGAAGCGTATCTTGCTGTCCCGAATCGCAAACATCAGATCCAGCGTCTCTTCGCCCGGAATGCCAAACATCACATCGACGCCCTCAGCTTCCAGACAGTCCACCAGCACCTGCGCAGTCGTTTTCATTTCCTTCATTTTCTTTCCCTCCCAAAACGAAAAAGGCAGCGCAGCCCCATGCGGGCCACGCTGCCTTTGCTGCGCTTATTGTAAACGATTTTCGGTCATCCCGCAAGTGCAAATTTCCACAAAAAGCGGCTTGCTTTCGGTTTTTGCTCCGGCAGGCTTGACAAGCAACGGAGCAGGCCGTATGATGAAAGTATCTTTTTTGCAGTGAGGTAGTTATCATGCCCAGCATCACCATCCGCGGCTGCTGCATCGGCGCAGGCCGTCCGAAAGTCATCCTGCCCATCGTCGCCCGCACAGAGGACGATATTCTCCGTGAGGCCAGGCGGCTGTCCGCGCTGAAGGCCGACTGCATCGAGTGGCGGGCCGACTGGTTTTCTGATGTTCTGAATGCTGCCGCACGGAAGCGGGTGCTGTCCGGTCTGCGAGCAGCGCTGGGCGAAAAGCTCCTGCTCGTGACCTTTCGCACCAAAGCAGAGGGCGGAGACGCCTCCCTGACGCCGCAGCAATACGCTGATTTCTGCGGCACGGTCTGTGTCAGCGGCTGTGCCGATCTGCTTGACATCGAGTTCTTCCCGAATCGAGAAGGACTTCCGGCCCTCATCGGGCAGGCGCACAAGGCCGGTGTTGCAGTGGTTTGTTCCAGCCATGATTTCCACAAAACGCCGTCCCGGACGGAGATGGTCACACGCCTGACCGCCATGCAGCAGGCCGGAGCCGACCTGCCCAAACTGGCTGTAATGCCGAACTCGCCATCTGACGTCCTCGAATTGCTGGCTGCCACAGCAGAGATGGCAGAGCAGCACCCCGAAACGCCCGTCATCACCATGAGCATGGGTGCGCTGGGTGCAGTGAGCCGCCTGTGCGGTGAGACGTTCGGCTCTGCCATGACCTTTGCCAACCCCGGGCAGGCCAGCGCACCCGGACAGGTGGCGCTGGATGTAGTGAATGAAGTGCTGGACAGCCTGAGACTCGAGTAAAAAGCTCATATCCCCCAGTAATTGCAGCAGCCCCGCTTTTCAGGCGGGGCTGCTGTTCATTTTCTCGAAAATTGTCTGATACGTCAAATTTCAACGGCCTTCATTGGCTATCTTTCCAGATTTTTGCGAGTTTTCTCAAAAACATTGACATTCTGTCGTCAAAATCATATCATTGTGTCATAAGAGATGAAAAGTGTTGCCGCAAGTCGAAATTCATCGTTTCTACTCCACCTCAGTGAAATCGTGCCATACCGACAGGAGGTCCCGCCATGATGCAGTGTGTCAGACGATGCAGTTTTATTTGTGGAGCTGTTCTCAGCATCCTGCTCCTGCTCTGCAGCTGTCAGGCTGGGGCCGGGCAACTCATCCTGCCGGACAATGTTCCCTCAGAAAACACCTCCCAGGGAAAGAAGGAACTGCTCGCCGCCCTGAATCAGGAGTATTTCGACCAATTCAGTAGCCCCAACCATTTTATACAGGGCAGCGATGATGCTGCTAAAACTGTATTTTTGTACCTTAAGCAGTACTCCGGCGACGACATCAACAAAGCGGTCGAGGCCTTAACCGAAAATCCCAAAGATGACCGTGCGAACTGCGCCGACGATGTTCTGCGCATAATTTCTCCCTCGCCCAGCGAAACTTATTGGGTCAGTTATTCCTTCCTCTCTGCCGATATGCTGGAGGACGGTGTCCTGAAAGAAAATGCAGCGTTTGGCTCCGTTGCCAAAGATCTCATCGGCCATCGGCGTTTTCTTGTTCTCTCTGAAGCTTTTCATCCCGCCGCCAGCCAGAATGCCGGCTTTGCCGTCGGCGTCATCGGCGGTCAGGCGCTCGTTGTGGCTGTGTTCGTTTCCTGACAGCATTTTTCAAGACAAACAAAAAAATGACCGCTGCGGTCTCCTGCTCCGCGGCGGTCATTCTCTCTGTCCACCCTATTGGGCGAACCATTTTATACTCTTATAATAAAGGATCCTGCCAACGCCTGTCAACCGAGAAAAAGCTTGCTTTTTGTTGATTTGCGCGGTTTCACATTGTAAACTGCACTGCGCAGAATGCGGCATAGATGCAGAGCAGCGCCACACCCTGCACACGGGAGAGCTTTCCACGCACCAGCGCCGGGATGGTCAGCAGCACCATCACCAGCAGCATCACGGGCAGCTCGAGCACCAGACTCGAGTTGATACCGAACAGGGTCGCACTCTGAGGGATCTCAAACGGTGCCAGTGTCACCGACATGCCGCTGACCAGCACGAGGTTGAAAACATTCGCACCCACGACATTGCCCAGCGAGAGGTCGCTGTGGCCCTTCATCAGCGAAGTAATGGCCGTGACCAGCTCAGGCAGCGAGGTACCCAGCGCCACGAAGGTCAGCGCGATGACCGATTCCGGCACGCCCATCGCCTGCGCGATGATGGTGCCGTTGTCCACCAGCAGGTTCGCGCCCAGCGCGATGAGGGCTGCGCCCACCACCAGCAGCAGGACGATTTTTCCGATGCCCATCGGCTCTTCCTCATGCTCCGGCTCTGCCGGAGCATTTTTCATCTGCCAGACATTCGCCGCCATATAGGCCACGAACATTCCCAGCATCAGCAGGCCCATCGGACGGGTAAAGCGGCCCATGCCGTAAGCTGCCACGCAGTAGATGGCCGCAGCCGCAAAGAAGAAAGCCACCGGCACACGCAGGGTCTTCGGGTCCACCTTGCCGGGCCGCACGGCCACCGTAATGGCCGCGATGAGGGCCGCGTTGCAGATGACAGAACCGATGGCGTTGCCGTAGGCGATCTCGCCATGGCCGGACACTGCCGAGATGGTGGACACCATCACCTCGGGCAGGGTAGTGCCGACGGACACCACCGTTGCGCCGATGAGCAGCTCCGGCAGATGGAATTGGCGGGCCAGCGCCGATGCGCCGTCCACGAACCAGTCACCGCCCTTGATGAGGCAGAGCAATCCAAAAAGAAACAGGATGCCGGGGATTATCATATCGTTCCTCCCAATATCTCTCCGGGCGCAAATCGCGCCGCGTCGCATAACAAAAGCCGTATTGTATATGATACCAAATTTCCGTGTGGAATACAACGCCCCGCCCGAAGACATTTTGAGCCCCACTATATAAGGTAGGCCGTGCCATTGAAATCCATTGCTATTTGTGTTATTCTGTGATTAGAAAGGCGCTGTCCTGCAAGTGCAGCGGTCATGCTCCCTCCTCGGCATCACATTCCGTGTGCCGTCCGGAGGAAGTCCAATTTTTGTCATCCTCCGGATGGTCTTGATCATTTATACATGAAAGACTTGAAGGAGGAAATCCATCATGGATATTTTGAATACTGTTATTGCTCTGCTCGGCCTTCTGGCCACCGTTATCATTGGCACTGCCAAAATCACTTGGACGATTGCCCAAGTATTTTTTCGGAATACGCACCACGCAAAACACTATTCGAGAAAATAAACTGACAAGAAAAATGACCGCCCCATGTCTACCAAACTCGAGCGGTCAATTTTCTTAAATTGTCATGTTAGAGGAGGGAGCTGACCACTGTGCGGGCAGCGCCTTTCTTTGTCTTCATTATAGACGTTAGAACGCAAGTTGTCAAGAGACTTGCGTTTTCATTTTATTTACACCACTTTGCAAACTCTTCATCGGTACACTTGACGTAGTGGCTGCCGCTGACGAGGTGGCTGGTGCCTTTGCTGTAGTCGATGCCGGAAGTGGCATAGTCGTAAGTCTCGGCTACGCGGCGCTTTTCCACCACCGGGTTCGGCAGCGGGATAGCCGACAGCAGGCTCCGGGTGTAGGGATGAATGGGATCTGCAAAAATTTCTTCCGTGGTACCCGTTTCCAGCAGGTGGCCCAGATGGAGCACACCGATACGGTCGGAGATGTACTTGACCATGGACAGGTCGTGTGCGATGAACAGGTAGGCCGTGCCGGTCTCCTGCTGGATGTCCTTCATCAGGTTCACGACCTGTGCCTGGATCGACACGTCCAGTGCCGAGATGCACTCGTCGGCGATGATGAGCTTCGGGTTCATGATGAGGGCGCGGGCGATGCCGACGCGCTGGCGCTGGCCGCCGGAGAACTGGTGGGGGTAGCGCTCAGCATGCTCGGGCGCAAGGCCGACCTTCTCCAGAATTTTCTCCACCTTTTCGCGGCGCTCGTCCTGGGTTTTGTACATATGGTGGATGTCCAGGCCCTCGCCGATGATGTCCTCCACCTTCTTGCGGGGGTTCAGGGACGCCATCGGGTCCTGGAATATCATCTGCATCTGGGTGCGCAGGGTGTTGTTCTGGGCGTGAGTCAGACGTCCGCTGATGTCCTGCCCGTCGAAGGTGATCTTGCCTGCGGTGGGGTCATACAGCCGGATGATGCTGCGGCCAATGGTGGATTTGCCCGAGCCGGACTCGCCCACCAGACCGTATGTCTCGCCGGGATAAATTTCAAAGCTGACATCGTCCACGGCCTTGACGGTGAAGTTCTTGTTCACCTTGAAATACTGCTTCAGTCCCTCGACCTTCAGAAGAGGGGTAGCGCTCTGTGCTGCCATTTACTCCACCTCCTCTATCTTTTTTGCTTCTGCGCTCATACGGGCCACACGGTCTTTCAGCTCAGGCGGCATCTCCACCTTGGGAGCGCGGGGGTCCAGCAGCCAGGTAGCTGCAAAGTGGGTGTCGCTGATCTTGAACATGGGCGGGTCGATCTCGTCGTCGATCTCCAGCGCGTACTTGTTGCGGGGTGCAAAGGCGTCGCCGGCCTTCTCATGCAGCAGGTTCGGCGGCGAACCGGGGATGGTGTACAAACGCTCGTCGGCGGTATCGAGGTCGGGCATGGCCGACAGCAGACCCCAGGTGTAGGGGTGGCGCGGGTCGTAGAAGATCTCGTCGATGGTGCCTGTCTCCACGATCTTGCCCGCGTACATGACATCGACATAGTCCGCCACCTTTGCCACGACGCCGAGGTCATGGGTGATGTAGATGACCGAAATGCCGCGCTCCTTCTGGATGCTGCGGATGAGCTCGAGGATCTTTGCCTGAATGGTCACATCCAGTGCGGTGGTGGGCTCATCGCAGATGAGCAGGTCCGGGTCGCAGGACAGTGCGATGGCGATGACCACGCGCTGACGCATACCGCCGGACAGCTGGTGCGGGTAGCTCTTCATCCGCTTTTCGGCGTCCGTGATACCGACTTCTTCCAGCAGCTTGAGGGCCTTCTGATATGCCTCAGCCTTGGGCATCTTGAAGTGCCAGAGCATCCCTTCCATGATCTGCTTGCCGATGGTCATGGTGGGGTCAAGGCTGGTCATGGGGTCCTGAAAGACCATGGCGATGCGCTTGCCGTTGATGTGGCGGCGGATCCACTTTTTATCTTTTTGCAGCAGATCGACGGTTTCAGGACTGCCGTCGGCGTGATGGTAACTGAACTGGATGCTGCCGCTGTTCACCTTGGCGTTCTGAGCCAGAATGCCCATGGCCGCCTTCATGGTGACGGACTTACCGGAACCAGACTCACCCACCAGCGCCACCGTCTCGCCCTTGTACAGGTCGATGTTCACGCCGCGGATGGCGTGGACGGGGCCGGCCGTCGTCTTAAAGGTAATATCAAGGTCTCGCACCGACAAGACCTGTTCTCTTTTCGTATCAGGCATGTTGTGCGCCTCCTTACATACTCTTCATCTTGGGGTCAAGTGCCTCGCGCAGGCCGTCGGCCAGCAGATTGAAGCTGAGCATCAGCAGGCTCATGACCACGATGGGCGGGATGATCTGATAGGGATGGGTGGTGAAGCTGTTGTACAGCTCACTGATCAGGGAACCCAGCGAGCACTGCGGCACCGGGATGCCCAGACCCACGAAGGAAAGGAATGCCTCGGTAAAGATCGCGGTGGGGATGCTGAACATGACCTGAGTGATGATGGGTCCGATGATGTTGGGCAGCACTTCCTTGAAGATGATAAAGAAGCTGCCGGCACCCAGAGTGCGGGAAGCCAGAACGAATTCCTGGTCCTTCAGCTTGAGCATCTCAGCGCGGGCGATGCGGCTCATGCCCACCCACTCGGTCAGCATCAGAGCGAAGATGATGGTGATCATGCCGGGCTGCAGCACCAGAAGCAGCAGCGTGACGATGACCAGACGGGGGATGCCGTTGGCAACTTCAAGAAAGCGCTGCATCAGCATATCCACCTTGCCGCCGAAGTAGCCCGAGATGAGGCCATAGCTCATGCCGATGACCATATCAATGACGGCAGCCGCCACGGCGATGATAAGGGAGACGCGGGCGCCTTCCCAGGTACGGGTCCAGATGTCGCGGCCATAGAGGTCGCTGCCGAACCAGTAGTAGACGTCATCCTTGCCTTTTTCGACATAGTTGTTGACGATCTTGGTACCGGTGGTCGTGCTCATCTTTTCGCTGCCGTCCAGAATGCCGAACTGCTCGATGCCGGGGACGCGAGGTGCGAAGTTCTTCTGGCTCAGATCCTGGCCGGAATAAGTATAAGCATTCATTCCCGGGCCAAAGATGGCCAGCAGCAGGATGACAATGATCATCACGAGGCCCAGCACGGCGCTCTTCTTGCGGAAGAAGCGGATGCGGACGTCTTTCCAGAAGCTCTGGGCCGCGAAGTTGGTATCCACCGCGATCTCAGCCGCGTTGTCCTTCCGGGCAAACTCTGCCTCGGTGAACTTGTGCTCAGGGTACAGTTCCTGCACGGCCTGCGTGATGGCTGCGGCGGTGCTTTCGCCGCCCAGTCGAATCGCTTTTTCTGCCATATCAGTCGTCCCCCTTTGCCAGACGGATGCGCGGGTCGATGATGCCGTACAGCAGGTCAACGACCAGCATGATGCCAATATACATGGCGCTGTAGATGAAGCTCAGGCCGATGACCACGTTGTAGTCGTTGGACTGGATAGCCGTCACCAGCAGGCTGCCCACGCCGGGGATGGCGAAAATTTTCTCGACCACCAGCGAACCGGTCATCAAATCAACGATGAGGGGAGCCAAAACCGTAATAATAGGAATGAGCGCATTGCGCAGGGCGTGGCGGAAGATCAGCGCCGGGCCGGAGATGCCCTTGCTCTCGGCCAGCAGCATATAGTCGGAGTCGAGGACTTCTATCATCTCGCTTCGGGTGAAGCGGGCGATGGATGCCATGGTGAACATGGACAGCGACACGCTGGGCAGGACACTCGAACCAAAGACATCCTTGGCGGAGAACAGCATCGGGAACCAGCGGAGCTTGAAGCCGAAGGTGTAGCTCAGGGCCAGTGCGAAAACGTAGGACGGCACCGACACGCCGATGACCGAGATGATGGTGGCGATGGTATCAAAAATGGTGTCCCGCTTGAGGGCAGCGATGATGCCCAGCACAAGGCCCACCAGAGCGCCCAGCGTGACGGCCATGCCGCCAATCTGGATGGAGATGGGCAGGCGGGACTGGATGAGCTGGGAGATGGGCGTATTTTTGGAGATGTTGTAGCTCACACCCAGATCGCCCCGGAGCATATTGCCCACGTAGCGGAAGAACTGGATGTAGATCGGCTGGTCAAGACCGTATTTTGCATAGAGCGCGGCTCTCATATCGGCTGTCAGCTTTTCGTCGTTGAAAGGCGAGCCGGGCATCAGCTGCATCAGGATAAACAGCACCAGCAGGATGGCCAGCAGCGTAAACAGCGAAGTGAGGATACGCTTGATCGTATATTTTTTCACGTCAGGTGAACCCCCTTTGGTTTTCCTGTCCGCGGTCAGTCGTGCGCGGTCCGCGGACAGGTGCAATGGCAAAAAGGCGCACAGTGGCTTTTGCGGGCCACTGTGCGGCCTTATGTTCAGCGATTCAATTTAGGCGTTCTTCACGGTGCGCTTGTACACACGGTTCAGAGCGCAGGGGTGATGCTCCACGCCGGTAACAGCGCTGGAGATCATCTCGGCATTGCACTGGCCGTACAGCGGGAAGATGACTGCCTGCTCCAGAACGATGGCTTCTGCATCGTACAGAGCAGCCCAGCGGCCCTCGGGGTCGGTGCAGAGGTCGCCGGTGGTGCACTCTGCGATGATGGAGTCATACTCGGCATCGCTCCACAGACCGTAGTTGTTGGAGTTTCCGGTGACCCACATGCCCAGATAGGTCATGGGGTCGGCGTAGTCGGGTCCCCAACGGGTGAGGGCGACCTCAAAGTTGCCGTCCTGCATATCCTGCACACGCTGCTTCTTGGGCTCGACGGTCAGGTTCAGGGTGAAGCCGGGGAGGGTGGTCTCCAGCTGCTCCTTGACGACCTGTGCCACCTTCTGAGGTGCATCGTCAGCATCCACGATCATATCAAAGGTGAAGCTGTCCTTGCCCAGCTCGCTCTTGGCGGTCTCGTAATACTCGGCTGCCTTGGCTGCATCAAATGCGCAGTAATCGGCATACTTGGTCTGGTCGGCGCTGAAATCGCTGCCGTCCGGGCCGGTGGCGAACTGCGGAGGAACGGCGGTGTAGCAGGGAGCAGAACCATCCTTCAGGACGTCGCCGGTGATGGCGTCGCGGTCCAGAGCAAAGGTCATCGCCTTGCGCAGGTTCTCGTTTGCCAGCTCAGGCACACCGTCGATGTTGGGGCTGATGTACCACAGGTAGCCCGCGCCAACACTGGTGAACTCGGGGTCATCCTTGACCTGATCCACCTGCTCACCGTTCAGCAGGGTCAGATCCAGAGCACCGGTCTGGTAGCTCATCAGAGCCTGCTGGCTGTCCTTGATGACCTGATAAGCCAGACCATCCAGAGCGATGTTTGCAGCGTCGTAGTAGTCGGGGTTCTTGGTCAGCTCGAATGCAGTAGCAGCGGGCTGGTAGTCGGTCAGGATGAATGCACCGTTGGACAGGACGGTGTCGGGGCTGGTGCCGAAGGTATCCTTGCAGGTGTTGAAGAATGCCTCGTTGACAGGGTAGAAGGTGGGGAAGTACATCAGGCTCAGGAAGTAGCTGACAGGGACGTTCAGCTGAACTTCGAGGGTCTTGTCATCCACTGCGGTCACGCCCAGATCCGTGACGGGCTTCTCGCCGGCAATGATCTCTGCGGCGTTGACCACCTGGCCGATGTCAGACAGCATATAGGAATACTCGGAAGCATTGGCGGGGTCAACAGCACGCTGCCAGCCGAACACGAAGTCGGCTGCGGTGACGGCGTCACCGTTGGACCACTTTGCATCGCGCAGGTGGAAGGTATAAGTCTTGCCGTCCTCGCTGATGTCGTAGGTCTCGGCGAGGGCCGGGACAGCTGCGCCGTCGGCATCCATCTGCATCAGACCGTCGGTGTAGTCGGCGATGACCTCAAAGGAGGTGCCGTCGGTGGCGATCTGCGGGTCCAGAGACTGGACCTCAGTCTCCAGCATGATGTTCAGGGTGCCGCCTGCGGCAGTGCCAGCTGCGCTGGAAGCACCGGTGGAGGCAGCGGTAGACGCTGCCGTGGAGCCGGAGCCGCCGCAGGCCGTCAGGGCCAGAGCTGCTGCGGATACGCCTGCTGCTGCCAGAAAGCTGCGGCGCGAAATACGACGATCGAATCTCATAATATCTTTTCCCCTCTCTAACACCGCTTTAATATATTAAAGCGACTGTTTCTGAAAAATGCACAAGGTGTTCTGCTCCCCCTCTGGAGCTTTCTGCACACCCTTGTGCCTTGGCGGCATTATACATCGTCCACCGCCGAAAGAAAAGACTTTTTGCCAAATTTATCCCCTCGACCCAACGATTTCTGTAGTTTGCCCAACTGCACACCAAAATTTCGATTTGAATTTTGTATAGTTTTGCCCTTGATGTGTATTCATATAAAGTACAGTTCAGGTGAAATAAGTATTACTTGTACTTTTACCACGCACAGTTTCGTGCTGTATCTTTCTTTTATAAAGAAAACAGCCCATTATGCTTTCTCAGCATAGCGGGCTGTCCGGACTTTATTTTACTTTATGTGCCTGAAGTTTTGTCTCAAAAGCACTTTGAAAAGTGCTCAGACTGCCTCGGCAGCAGGTGCTTCGACCTCGCCATTGTACACAGCCTTGTCCAGCTGGCCCTCGGTGGCAGCCACAAGGGTGGTAGCGGCGGCAGCGCCGACGATGTTGGTGGCAGTACGAGCCATATCAGCAATGCTGGAAATGATGCTGAAGATCAGCAGCGGGATGACCACAGCCGAAACGACGTGGGCGTAGATGGTACCCACAGCGGCGACATAGGTGTGGTGGCCCTTGAGCACGAGGCCCACAATGAGGCCGAGGCCCACAGCCAGAGTCGTTTTTGTCTGTCAACACATTCGCTCTCTCATGATGTTCCTTCCATTTGGAACAAACCTACTTTGTATGTATGTTTGTTAGGTTGCTGTGGAGTATACTACATACAAACCCTGTTGTCAAGTAAATTATGAAAAATTTTTGAACCTCCGCCCCTCCCGGCGCAAAAAAGCCCCCGGCACGATGCGGAACGTGCCGGGGGCATCTTTAGGGTAGAGCGGAGTAATGCGAAACACTCCACTCTCGGGGGACGGTCAAGTTTTCTCAGCGATACACGATCTCGCTGTGGTCAGCTTCCACTACCAGCAGGGTTGCTTCCTCGCTGCCGTTATGGGTGAGGTAGAAGCGGTCATTGCCGCTGCCCTGTGCCAGCACATCATTGATGCTGAATCGGCTGGTCTGGCCATTGGTGACGAATTCGATGGTCTCAGCACCATGTTCCTGCAGATAGCTCAGGACCTCCATACTGCCCGTCAGGGTCGCAGTGTCATTTGCACTGGTATAGGTGCGCACGCTGCCGCTCTGGTTCACGGCAAAAGGCAGACTGACGCCTTCGGCGTCGGTCACCCACAGCTCAAGAACACTTTGCGTGTCCGCAGGCATGGACTCAGTGGTGCCGCAGCCAGTGCAGGTATGGGTACCGTCTTTGTTATCAATCCAAGTGTGGTTTTCATTGGCTCCGCACTCATCGCACTTGTGCGTGCCGTCGCCGTTGTCCGTCCAGTTGTGGCTGCCGGTCTCTCCGCAGACATCGCACTCGTGGTGGTCGCCAACATCTGTCCACTTATGATCGTGAGCAGGCTCCGGCAGACGGGTCAGCAGGGTAACGTCCAGCCCGTCTTCCGCGCCTTCATTCGGTTTTACAAGCACTGCGTCAGCATCTTTGGTGAAGGTATCTTGCGGCGGAGTATTGGTAATATTGTTGTTCTCCTTATTCGCACCTTTTCCGATAGCAACGCCGCCTTTGCCGCCAGTGGCCGCAACATTCACCGTGCCCGTGATAGATACATTGCATCCATCGTTCCTATGTGTATAGCTGCCGGTACCAATGCCGGCACCGCCGTTTTGGCCGATTGCGCCAGTTCCTTTCACCCATTCCCATTTTTTCGTTTTGTGATTATAGTTGAACTCGCCAATGCTTCCGCCGGTGATTTTAACAGTGCTTATGTCGTGATCACTATGGTTCAATGCACGACCTCCCTCACCGATACCAGCGCCGCCCATGGCACCGCCCAACGCTTTTTTAATCGTACCGCCGCTTATTGTAATGTTGCATTTAAGGCTATAATACCCCGAGCCGATACCGGCCCCATAACCGCTGCCTTCCGCAGCAGAAATAACGGCATTATCTTTGATCTCGATTTTTCCTTTTCCGCTTCCCGAGCCGCCGCCGATACCCGCCGCTCCGCCTACTCCGGTGGTAGCCGTAACGTCACCTCCCTTTATCGTTATGTCATAATAGCAATCATCTCCGTACTTGCTATCTATCTGCGTATAATTTCCGCCACTGCCGATGCCGGCTCCGGCTCCAGTAGAAGTAGTATAATAATTCTCATCCTCATATTCGCCTGCCGCACCGCCTTCAGCCTTCACAGTGCCGCCCGCAATCGTAATATCCGTTGCTCTGCCTCTTCCGTTATCCCTGGGAAATGCGGCATTTCCGCCGCCGATACCCGCTGCACCGATGCCTCCCACGGCTGTAATTTCACCGCTGTCGATCACAATATGACTTGTGTCCTTTGAGATGTCCGAGCCAATGCCTGCACCACCGGCACCGCCATGAGATTCCAGCGATCCGCTCGTTCCGTTTTTGTCCTGAATGGTCAGCGTCCCATCGTTTCCATTGTCCCCATTATTTTTGGACAAACCTGCGTAGCTCATGCCGCTCTGCAGTTTATTTTTGCCATCCAGTTCCAGCGTCACGTTGCCGCTGCCGGAAATGCTCATAGCCGCCTTGTCGGCTTTTATATTCACGTTATCCAGCGTGATCTTCAAAATCTTATCCGCCCAGTTGTTGACGACCTTGATGACATTGGACACCGGGCTTTTCTCCACCGAGGTGTTCTTTTCCGGTGCGCTCTTGGCAGCCGCAGTGCTCTGCAGGGCTGCCGGGGCGTTTTCGCCGCTGTCTGCAGCTTCCTTTTTCACCGCCTTCTCTTCGGGCTCGGCGGTATCCTCCGGCTGGGGGTCGTTCTCCTCAGCGGCAGGGGCATCGTCTTTCTTGTTCTCGTTGGCAGGGTCTTTCCCCTCATTCTCCTCATCGCTGTTCTCAGAGGGAGTGTCCTGTTTTTTCGTTTCCCCCTCTTCGGCAGAGGTCTTTTCTTTCGGGGTCTCCTCGGTCACAGTCTGTTTCTCCGCTCCGCTGTTTTCCCCGGTCTCCTGCTCTTTTTTCTCCTCAGTCAGGCTATCTTTGCCTGCACTGCCCTTGATGGTGATCTCACCGTCCTGGTCCTCATGGCCGTTGACGTAGACCTTGCCATCCTCCTTTGCCTCAATGCTCAGGTCGTAGCCATTGCCGATGTAATAGGTCTCCGCAAAGACTGGTGCCGCAATGGACGACACGATGGAAAGGATGGCCGCAGTGGAAAGCACCCGCAGGGCAAATTGTTTGCACTTCATAAAAACCTCCTATTAGATTTCCGTATATACTCCGCATGGCCCGCCCGGTCCAAAGCCGGGCAGCCGCACACTTTAATTTTACCCCCCCCCCCCCCCCCCCTATATAGTTGACAAGGGCTTTTGTTAACAATCTTTTCGGTGATTTTTTGGCACATCCTACAAATAAAGCCGCCGTTCCACACGTTTCGTGCAGTACGGCGGTCGATTCGTCTCTATTGCAGTCCCTCTGGACGCAAAAAGAGCCGCTGTGCATACGCACAGCGGCTCTTGCTGTCTTTCGATATTTTACTTTGCGTACTCGACGGCACGGCTCTCGCGGATGACATTGACCTTGATCTGGCCGGGGTAATCCAGCGTGTCCTCGATCTTCTTTGCGATGGAGCGGGCCAGCAGGATGACCTGATCGTCGCTGATGACGTCGGGCTTGACCATGATGCGCACTTCGCGGCCAGCCTGCACGGCGAATGCCTGCTCGACGCCCTCGAAGCTGGAAGAGATCTCCTCCAGATTCTCCAGACGCTTCACATAGCTCTCGACATTCTCGCGGCGGGCGCCCGGACGGGCAGCGCTGATGGCGTCGCAGGCCTGAATGATGAAGGCCAGCGGAGTCTTGGGCTCCACATCGCCGTGATGGGCCTCGATGGCGTGGATGACCTGGGTATTTTCCTTGTACTTGCGGCAGATGTCCACACCGATCTGGACATGGCTGCCCTCGATCTCATGGTCAAGAGCCTTGCCGATGTCATGCAGCAGACCGGCACGGCGTGCCAGCGTGACGTTCACACCCATCTCGCCTGCCAGCAGGCCAGCCAGCCAGGCCACTTCCATGCTGTGGGTCAGAGCGTTCTGGCCAAAGCTGGTGCGGTACTTCAGGCGGCCGATGAGCTTGATGAGGTCGGGGTGCAGGCCGTGGATGCCCAGCTCCATGACAGCGCGCTCGCCCTCCCGCTTCATCTGCAGTTCGAGGTCGTGGCGGCACTTCTCCACCGTCTCCTCGATGCGGGCGGGGTGGATGCGGCCATCGCCAATGAGGCGCTCCAGCGTCATGCGGGCCACCTCGCGGCGGGTCTGGTCGAAGGAGGACAGGGTAATGGCCTCCGGGGTATCATCGATGATAAGGTCAACGCCGGTGGCCGTCTCAAGGGCGCGGATATTGCGGCCCTCACGGCCGATGATGCGGCCCTTCATCTCGTCGCTGGGCAACGGGACGACGCTGACGGTGGTCTCGCTGCAGTGGTCAGCAGCACAGCGGCTGATGGCCTGGCCGATGAGGTTGCGGGCGATACCGTCGCAGTTCTCCTTCAGATCGGTCTCGTAGGCGGCCACGCGGATGGCCTTCTCGTGGGTCAGCTCCTCGTCCACCTTGTGCAGCAGCACTTCGCGGGCGTCCTCCTGGCTCAGGCCGGCCAGCGTTTCCAGACGCTCCATCTCCTTGGCGCGCAGGGCATCGACCTCGGCCAGATGGGCCTCGGCCTCCTCGTGCTTCTTTTTCAGCTCTTCCTCGCGCTTTTCCAGAGCCTCGGTCTTGCGGTCGAGGGCAGTTTCCTTCTGGTCGATGCGGTTCTCCTGGCGGCTGATCTCCGCACGGCGCTGCTTGATCTCTTTATCGGCCTCTGCCTTCTGGGCATCGACCTCGGCTTTCAGGCGGAAAGCCTCATCCTTTGCTTCCAGAATGGCTTCCTTGCGCTTCTGGTCGGCGGTCTTGATCGCTTCGTTCACCAGCCGGGTCGCCTCGGCCTCGGCGCTGCCGATCTGGGCCTCTGCGGTCTTTTTACGGTTGTTGTAACCAATAAAATAGCCCGCAGCTGCGGCAGCGACAGCAACGATCAATGCCACGATCACTCCGATCACGGTCATTGTTCTTCACTCTCCTTAACAGTCAAATTTTGCTTTAACAGGCAGGAGACGCTGTGCGGCCGAACGCGGGCCAGACATCAATCAAATTTTCAACGCAAAAGAGGCCAACAAGAACAGACGCAGAGAAAAAACTTCCTGTGCGGTAGGTCTGGTGCAGCTTTTCGATTTACAAGATGTGCTTATAAAAACGGGCAGATGAAGCCCCATTGAAATATCTGGTCGCGGAATGTTCCGCCTGCAGCGTCTTAGATTCCATACTACTTCTTATATTACGAAACATTTTGCACAATGTCAAGGAGAAGTAAGGCCGAAAGCGGAAATTATTTTTTTATTTACTCGAGATACATCCGGCGCAGGCGCATCAGGCGGGCCGGAGTGAGGCCGTATTCGGCTTCCAGATAGGCGTCGGCACTGCCATAGCGCTCCCGGATGATGCCCAGCACGAAGGGAGCAGACTCCGGGTGGACGCCGAACACGCCGAGGTAGAAGTCCTTCCGGGCGGGGTCAGCGGCGATCTCCTCAGCGTGCTCGGCCCAGACGGCTTCCAGCTCCGGCCTGCGCCAGATGTTCGTCTTCTCAAAATCTTCGGCGATGGTCTTGTCCGACGCGCCCAGCGCCAGCAGGATGAGGATGGCGGCCACGCCGGTGCGGTCCTTGCCCGCCGAGCAGTGGAAGAGCACCGGCGTCTCACCGGCTTCCAGCGCACGGAACAGCTCCTTGTACGCCTTGTTGCCGAAGAGCATCCGCTCGTACATGGCGTCCGCCATCCGACGACCCTCGTCGGGCATTCCCTTCAGCAGATTCTCCCGGTCTTCGGGCGAAAAGTCCACCTCTTTGCCGTTCTCGAGGCAGAGGCCGCAGATGCGCACCAGCCGCGCGCCGTCCGGCACGTAGTCGGGCGTCTCGGCAGCTTCGGCCTCGCTGCGCAGATCGAGGATGAGGCGCAGGCCCAGACTGTCCAGCAGCTTCCGGTCAGCCTCGCTGGTGAGTTTCCACGTCGGGATGCCCCGGTAGATCTGGCCCCACTTGATGTGCTTGCCCTCATCGGCCTCGTAGCCGCCCAGCTCGCGGAAATTGTGTCCGCCCTCAAAGGGCAGCTGAGTGCCGGGGGCCGGATGTACCACGGCGAGCTTTGCCGCCGCGCTGGACAGGACAGGCAGGTTATAGAAGGGCTTCGCCGACCGTCCGCGCCGGGGCGGCAGGCTGGCCGCACCGCCCAGCACCTCCATCAGGTAGCTGCGCAGCAGGTCGATATAAGCCGAAGCATGGTCGCGCCGCTGCAAAAGCGAGACGCAGAGGGGCGGCAGGTCTTCCAGCAGGACGTCCCGCACCCGGTCCAGCTCCCGCCGCGCGCCCGGCTCGTACCGGGTCAGGCAGGTGCAGAGCTGCTCCTGCACGAGGTAGTACGCCTGATAAAAGCTGGGGCCTATCTCGGCGTTGGGCGCAAAGCCCGCCCGGGCGCAGGCCTCCCACAACGGGGCGAACAGATCCTGCCGCAGGCTGGGCAGAAGGACCCGCTGGTTCCGCAGTTCGGCCAGCGGCACACTCTCCTTCTCCCAGAAGGGGTGGCCCCGCGGCACCAGCAGGCAGGCCGGGTCGGCCCGCAGGGTGGTGCGGGCCAGCACCGGTGCGGCACAGCCCAAGTCCATCACAAGGCCCGCATCCAGCTCGCCCTGCTCCACGCCCTCGGCCACGGCGTCGTTATCCAGCAGGCGGAAGCGCATCTCGATGTGGGGGTACTGCTGGCGGAACTTGTCCAGCTGGGTCTCAAGGCCGGGCAGATAGTCCGGCACCAGCGAGACACTGATGCCGATGCGCACCGGCTGGGCCGACTGTATCTCGGCGTGGAGCGCCGCCTGCATCTGCTGGAACTGCTCCACCACCGGCGCGGCATGGCGCTGCAGGCTCACGCCCCGGTCGGTGAGGCTGAGCCTGTGGTGGGCGCTGAGGAAGAGCGGCCCGCACAGTTCAGCCTCGAGGGCCGAGATGCTCTGACGCAGGGCCTGTCGGGATAAAAACAGGCGCTGGGCCGCGCGGGTGTAGTTCATCTCCTCGCAGAGGACCAGAAAATAATGCAGCTGGCGGATGTCCATCGTTTCCTCCTGAATCTTAGAGTGGTATGGGTAAAGAATACCGCCTTTTGGCCGGATTGTAAAGCCGCTGGAAGCAAAATCCCGCTTTTCTCCGCTATTGACGCCGGGCTTTCCCGCGTGTAAGATAAAGGAAAGGAGGCTCTCCCCATGAAACACGATACTCCGGCGCAGGAGACCAAAAGCCTCGGGACGCTGTTTTTCACCTTTTTCAAAATCGGTCTGTTCACCTTCGGCGGCGGCTACGCCATGATCGCCCTGCTGGAAGAAGAGTTCATCCAGCGCCGCAAATGGCTGGACAAAGACGAATTCCTCGACATGACCGCCATCGCGGAATCCACCCCCGGACCGGTGGCCATCAACAGCGCCACCTACCTCGGCTACAAGCTGGCCAAGGTTCCCGGCGCGGCCACGGCCACCGTGGCCGTCTGCCTGCCGTCCTTCCTCATCATCTACGCCATCTCGCTGTTTTTCGAGCAGTTCACCCGGCTCACCGTCATCGCCAACGCCTTCAAGGGCATTCAGGTCTGCGTCATCTACCTCATCTTCTCGGCAGGCGTGCGGATGCTCAAAGCGCTGGACAAGTCGCCCTTTGCCACCGGCGTTCTCGCCGCCGTCATGCTGGTGATGGTGGGCCTCTCGCTGGCCGGTGTCAGCGTCTCGTCCATCCTGCTCATCCTTCTCAGCGGTGCGGCAGGCGTGGCTGCATGGCTCATCGGCCGCAGAAAGGAAGGGAAGTAAGATGTTTCTGAAATTATTCCTCACCTTTCTGGAGATCGGTGCCGTCTCCTTCGGCGGCGGCTACGGCATGATCTCCCTCATCCGGGAGAAAGTCCTGCTCAACGGCTGGCTCTCCGAGGCCGAGTTTTTGAGCTTCATCGCGGTGTCGGAGTCCACACCCGGCCCGCTGGCCGTCAACATGGCCACCTTCATCGGCGCATCGCAGGGCGGGGTGCCGGGGGCGCTCTGCGCCACGCTGGGCGTCGTTCTGCCGTCCTTTTTCATCATCCTGCTCATTGCAGCCCTCATCCACGACCTGCTCAAGTACGCTGGAGTCGAAGCTTTCCTCTCCGGCATCCGGCCCTGCGTCGTGGCCCTCATCCTCTCCACGGCCCTCACCATGGGACTGAGCACCCTGCTGGGCATCTCCACCGCCGCTGAAACGCCCTCGCCCGCATGGCGGGGCATTGGCATCCTTGCAATTCTGGCCGGGGTGCGGCTCATCTGGCAGAAAGCCAGAGGCAAAGCCCCCTCGCCCATCGGGATGATCCTGCTCTCGGCGGTGCTGGGCGCAGTTTTATACCAATAAAAAAGAACGGCATCTGAGCTTTTCTCCGATGCCGTTCTCTATTTTGCTCTTCTGAAATCCGATTCACAGACCCGGCCATTCTGGGCCAGAACGCGGCGCAGGACCTGCATCACGCCGGAGCTGGTGTTGGGCGGCGCGAGGAAGGGCACCTCCTCCCGGAGGGCGGGCGAGCCGTTCTCTACAAGGAAACCGTATTTTGCCGCCTTCAGCATCTCCGCGTCGTTGAAGGTGTCGCCGAACGCCATCATGCCCTCGGGCGAAACGCCCAGCCTCTCGCCCAAGCGGAGCAGGGCCGCGCCCTTGTGGACGCCGGGGTTCATGATGTCCACCCAGTCTGCACCGGCCACCGCCACCGAGAAGCGCCCGCCCCAGACCGGGCCATAAAGCGCGTCGTAGCCCTTCTGGGCATCCCCCTCAGGGAAGTAGATGGTGAATTTATCCACCCGGGCGGTCACGTCCTCCAGATGAGGGACATATTCCACCTTGGTGTAGAATCTCTTGAAGACCCTGTCGTATGGCCGGAACTGCTCCTCCACATAGGCCGTTTCCAGCCCGCAGAGGACGGCGGCGTGGCCCGCGCTCCGGGCCTGCCCGGCCAGCGTGCGCCAGTCGGCGGCGTCCATCTCGGAGACATACAGGCTCTCGCCCTTCCAGCAGATGGCACCGCCGTTGTCCCCCACAAAGATGATGTCGTCCCGCAGGGGCGCGAACATCTCCTCTAAGGTATAGATAGGTCGTCCGCTGGCGGCAGCGAACCGGATGCCCCGCTCCGCCAGTGCGCGGACGGTCTCCGCGAAGTCTGGCGGAAGCCGGCTCTGGCCGTCCAGCAGGGTGGCGTCAAGGTCGGAGGCAATGAGGCGGATAATGTCCATGGGCGCCTCCTTAGCCCACATAGCTGATGTTCACGTCGATCTGTCCGCCGTAGCCGGGGATGCGGGCGGTGCAGGTACCCTGCCACATATCGCAGGCGATGGGGCTGCCGGCCACATTATAATGGGCGTTCCAGATGCTGTAGCTCTTCAGCCGGTTCAGGTCGATGCGCTTGCGGAACCACAGGGTGGAGGCGTAGACGCCCGGCTGATAGCCCTGGGCCTTGACTTCCTCGCAGAAGGCGATGGCACACTTGGTGCGGTCTTCGACGCCCAGACCATCGGCACGGCCATTCTTGCCGCCGGAGGCCTCGGTGTCAAAGTAGATGGGGTAGTCGAGCTTGCGGCCGTTCAGGACATAGGCGCAGCCCTGCGCTTCTTCTCGGGCCTCGTTCTCGTTGACTGCCTGACTGAAGAAGTAGACGCCCACCTTGAGGCCCGCGTTCCGGGCGTTGGTGAAGTGCTGCTCGAACATGGGGTCCAGCACCAGTGCGCCGCTGCCGTAGCCGCGGTAGCCGATGCGGATGATGACGAACTTGACGCCCGCTGTCTTGACCTGCTCCCAGTCGATGTTCGACTGATATTTGGAGACGTCGATGCCGAAGGTGGCGTCCTGCTGGACACCGTTGGCGTCGAAGTAATAGAGCTTGTTGTCGATGGACTGGATGCCCGTGACCGGCTGGTTGGTGTACTGGTCATAATAGTAGGTCTTGCCGTCCACGGTGCGCCAGCCGGAATAGACCGGAGCCGGGGTGCTGCTGTCATCGTCTCTTTTCCCGAACAGGAGGTTCCACAGCCAGCTCAGCAGACCGTTCTCGTCGGTAAGACAGGCAGTATCAATGTTGCTCGCATCCAGCGTACCCGCATCCAGCGCCGCGCGTATCTCTTCCGGCGTCAGCAGGATGGTGCCTTCCTCGGTCTTCACCGGCAGGGTGCTCTGCTCTTCGGAGTTCGTCTCCGGCTCGGCGGGCTGAGACACTGCATCCTGCTCCACCGGGGCGCTCAGGGGGTCTTCGGCGGCCAGTGCCTCGGTCTCCTGCTGTAAGCGGGGGAAGCCGTTCTCCTGTTCCAGCTCGTCGATGCCGCCCATCATGGGGGCAGAAGGAGCTGTTTCCGGGGCTGCAGGCTCTGCGGCAGTCTCCTCTGCGGGTGCAGCCGGAGCCGACGATGCAGCGGGCTCTTCTTTCACGCTCTGGCTGGGAGCAGACGGCTGCGCGGCAGACGCAGCAGTGCTCTCCGCCTCAGAGGATGCAGAGTCGTTTTTCGGGGTTTCCGTATTATTTTTCTTCGTTTCCTTTTTGGTGCTGTGGGCCGCATCGGTCTCACCCTCCCACAGCAGAGCCGACGGCTCCACCGTCAGACCCGCAGGCTGGGACGCCAGCAGGGCTGTGGTGCCAAAACCGCCCACCGCGATGGCAAGCGCCATCACCGCCGAGGCCACCATCTGGCCCGCCGCACGGCGCGTCTTCTTTTTTGGTGTTCCTGTATCTTTCTGTCTCATTCCGCCTGCGCTGCCTCCAAGCTGTATTCTAACGCGGCCTCTCGCCGCCAGAAGTGCTTCAAATGCCATTTATACGTCTATAGTATACACCCAACCCCAAGCTCCCGTCAATGTCCTTCGGTGTCTCGTGCAGGGCGTTTCGTGGAAGTTTTCCACCATAGCTGACACTCCATGTGGAAAACGAACCGAGCCGCCGTATTATTGCACCCAAAAGAAAAAAGTTGTGTTCCGAACGGGATTTTTGCGTTTCCCTCTTGCCGTCTTGACACGTGTATGGTATCATGATGGTCATGCAGCTTTTGCTGCACCCTGAAAGTGTTAAGACGGAAAGGCAGATTCTTTATGTCAAATGTAAAAGATTTCTTAAAACGCAAGGACATCGTCATCACCCCCCAGCGCTACCTCATTGAGGCGCTGGGCGCGATGGCACAGGGCCTGTTCGCCAGCCTCCTCATCGGCACCATCATCAAGACGCTGGGCCAGCAGACCGGGCTTGAGACGCTGGTGGACCTGGGCGGCTACGCCACGGCCATGAGCGGCCCGGCCATGGCCGTGGCCATCGGCTGGGCGCTCCACTGCCCGCCGCTGGTACTGTTCAGCCTCGTGACGGTGGGCTACTCCTCCAACGCCCTCGGCGGCGCAGGCGGCCCTCTGGCTGTCCTCATCATCGCCATTGTGGCCGCTGAGCTGGGCAAAGCCGTCAGCAAGGAGACCCGCGTCGACATCCTTGTCACCCCGCTGGTGACCATCTTTGCCGGCGTCGGCCTCTCGATGCTCATCGCCGCCCCCATCGGCGCAGCCGCAAGCCAGGTGGGCACCCTCATCATGTGGGCCACCGAACAGGCGCCCTTCCTCATGGGCATCCTCGTCTCGGTCATCGTGGGCGTCGCCCTGACCCTGCCCATTTCCTCTGCCGCCATCTGCGCAGCCCTCGGCCTGACGGGCCTCGCCGGCGGCGCTGCCGTGGCGGGCTGCTGCGCCCAGATGATCGGCTTTGCCGTCATGAGCTATAAAGAAAATGGCGTCGGCGGCCTCATCAGTCAGGGCCTCGGCACCAGTATGCTCCAGATGGGCAACATCGTAAAGAATCCCCGCATCTGGATCGCCCCCACGCTGGCCAGCGCCATCACCGGCCCTCTGGCCACCTGCGTCTTCCACATGGAGATGAACGGTGCCGCCGTCTCTTCCGGCATGGGTACCTGCGGCCTCGTGGGCCAGATCGGCGTCTACACCGGCTGGATCAGCGACATTGCCGCCGGCACCAAGGCCGCCATCACCCCGATGGACTGGGCTGCCCTCGTCCTCATCTGCTTCGTCCTGCCCGCCGTGCTCAGCGTTCTCTTCTGCGAGATCGAGCGCAAGCTTGGCTGGATCAAGGACGGCGATTTGAAACTGAACTGATCCCGTAAAAATCGCCTCTGTGCAAAAATGTCGTCAAAACATTTCTGCACAGAGGCTTTTTTATCTTATTTTATTGCATTCCGCACTTTTTCTCTGCTATAATACTGTTACACAATTCAAGACCGGAGGGTTCATCATGACCGCAAAACGCGAAAAGGCATTCCGCAACGCCATTGCATCCACACGGATGGAGGGCCTCTCTTTTTCCAAAAAATCGGAGCAGGACTGTCTGCGCTATCTGGACGGTCATCTTGACGCCGCCACCCTCGTCCGTGAGGTTCTGCGGCAGCCACAGGACACTGCAGCCCAGAGGTAACGCTTATGCCCTACACGATCGACCCATCTTCTGCCGACTGCTATCCCTGCACTTCCGTCCTTATCAATAAATTCGACCTCCACAGTCAGCAGGAGCTTGACCGTGTGGAAGCCGTGCTCGTCACCGCGAAAGCAGCACAGTGGGAAGAATCTCCCTTGTGCTCTACCTTCGACTTTGAGCATTACAAGGCCATCCACCGCCATCTTTTCTGCGACCTCTACGAATGGGCCGGTGTACCCCGCAGCATCAACATCTCCAAAAAGGGTACGCAGTTCTGCCCCGCAGATGAGATCCCACGCGTCAGCTCTGCTATTTTCCGGCGGCTGGCCGAGCAGAATTTCTTCCAAAGCCTTTCCTTCGACGATTTTGTAGACGCCTTCGTTGATTTTTACATCCGCACCAACGAGCTTCACCCGTTCCGCGAGGGCAATGGGCGGACACAGCGCGTCTTTCTGGCGCAGCTCGCACAGCACGCCGGGTATCAGTTGGATTTTTCCTGCATCGACCCCGACGAGCTGATGGTCGCCACCATCTGGTCGGCGCAGGGCGTGGATACTATGCTGCGCCAGCTTTTCCGTGAAATGCTTTCGCCTATGGCAGATTAACCCACGATTCTTTCCCCATCCAGCACCGCCTGCCGGAGGACATCCCCCTCATACACCAGCTTGAGGGAGAACCACGGATGTTCCTCGTTGAGCAGCTTGAAGAAGATCTTATCGCCCTCCCAGATGGGCAGCTGCTCCACTTTCTCCTTCGGCACCCATTCCAGCACACCTTCCCGGCAGGCATCGCCCTGTATCATCTCGCCCGTCCACCCGTCCGCGGTGTAGAGGTGGATGAACTCGGTCATATTGCCCCAGATGAAGGTCAGCAGCCCCCGGCTGCGCCAGTGGGTCAGCGTCAGGCCCGTTTCTTCCTTCACTTCACGGAGAAGGCAGTCCTCCGGGCTCTCGAACCGCTCGAATTTTCCGCCGACGCCCACCCATTTGTCGTGGTTGTAGTCGTCCTCCTTCTTCACACGGTGGAGCATCAGGTAGGCGTCGTCCCGCTCCAGATAGCACAGCGTCGTGCTGAAGATCGGGTATTCCGGATTCATAAAGGCACCAAGGTTCATCATACTTTCCCTTTCTTTTCACAGCAAAGCGCCCCGCAGATGACCCCTGCGGGGCGCTGTTTTTATGCGTTTATGCCTTGCGGCCTGCGCGGCCCTTGCCCGCATTGTTCAGCTTGCGGACGAGGTCGTTCTGGTGCTTGCGCTGGGAGGGCGTCGGCTCCGGATCATGGGCCTCTTCGGCCTTGGCCCGGGTCTGCTGGACGGTGGAGTCCACACGCTCAAGGTTCCACTCCTGATTGCCGCCCGAGACGAAGTTCCAGATCTGCGCCTGCGCACCGTTGGAGGTGTTCATGCCCACAAGGTCGATGTACTTGTCGGCCAGCACGTTGCGGATGCGGGTCCGGCCATTGCGGGTAGCCTCGAGCGCCCAGCACTGGCTCAGTCCGCTGGTGCGGCCCCACTGATGGAGCCAGGTGCCTTCCACCACGCCGCCGAGGGCGAGGTCCATCATTTTGCCGGTAAAACGGTTCTGGATGCGCCAGCGTCCTTCGCCTGCATCCACGAATTTCCACTGCTGCCACGGATGACCTGCGTAGTCCCACAGACGGATCGCAGCGCCGTTCTCCGTGTTGAAGTTCTTTACTTCCAGCACCTTTCCATTGGGGGCCTTGATGAGGTAAAATTCATTTTCTGATAATACGACCTGCGATGCCTTTGCCATAACTGCGTTCTCCTTTCAGCGTAGACTTTTGATGTTCCTATTATAGCGCATTTTGGTTTGGGCAGCAAGAATAGTTTTCCATAATTTTTGTGGATTTCTTTATGCATTCTGCTCGTTTTGCTGAGATCTCCTCACTTTACCCTCCGGCCCGGATTCCACCGCCGGAGCACACTTGTATACATCTTAAAAACGACCTCGCAGCTGTCGTTTTCCACCCTGTTTTTGCTCCAAGAACAGCACCCCCGTTTTCGGCCCGTTTCAGCTCCAAAATGGGCCGAACTGTCCCTGCTGCAAGGCCAGTTCAGTGCAGTGACTTCAGTTTTATAAATCAAAGCTCACTTCGGTGCTTTACTTTAATGATAGATATTGCATTTCAGAAAGAGCTTTAATTTGTTTCACGTTTTTTGCTATTGACTTTATTTCAAAACCGGTGTATAGTAAGCTTGTAGGGAGCGGGAAGCGCCCCCGTAACAACGAGCTTCAGGCTCCGCACACTGCGGGCCTGTGAGAAAAATATAGGAGGTTTGACTATGTATTACTACATTCTGGGCTGCGGTATCGCTTGTTTGGTCCTGTTCGGCATCTACAGCATGGAGACGGTATGCGTCAAGCCGGCTGAGATGGTTGGCAAGGTCCTGCTGTGGCCTGTCACCCTGATGGAAGCAGTTGTCCGTTACAGCTCCACTCATCACAACTTCAAGGCTGCGCTGTAAAACGCATCACGTCTGAGGACGTCGAAAAAGCCATCAAGGCTGCCGTACTCTTTGCGGGTACGGCAGCCTTTTTGCTTTACACCCAGGGGCCGGATGTGGTACACTGTATCTTGTAAAGCGATTTCCCGCCGAATCTTATCGTGCGCAGTTCCGCGCTGTTTTTCAGGAGGACTATGAAACCCGATTACAAGCTGGTCGCCAAGGCCAAATACATCCACATGACCGCCGACCTTGCCAGCGAGGTCTGGCACGAGGTCTACAAACGCTATTTCCCCGCAAAGCAGCTGGACGCCCTCATCGAGAACCTGCAGAGCGCCGACGCGATCGAAGAGGACATCGACAACGATGTGAACTACTTCCTCGTCTTCCTCGGCAGCAGCCTCATCGGCTACTTTGCATGGAAGATGGAGAACACTTCGCTCCATCTGCTCCACCTCTACCTCAAGCCCGAATACCGCGGCAAGGCCATCGGCCGGGACATCGTGGCGTCCTGCGAGCGTCTGGCCCGGGGCGAGGGCCGGGGCCGCGTCTGGTGCGGCGTCAACGCCAAGGCCCTGCCGGTGCAGCAGTTCTTCAAGGCCCGGGGCTACCGCTCCCTCGGCCCTGCCGAGAGTGAGGGCGGCATCGAGCGCAACGAGCTGATCTTTGAGCGGATGTTGTAAATTTCCTGCAAAGACCATTGCATTTTCTGCTCATTTGTACTACACTAAAGTAGTGTATTGAAGTACCCGTCTGCGGGTCCAACATCATTGAATGACCGGGGAGGAACTGTATATGGCAAAGGACCATCCGACCGGAAAATCCGGCCTGTATGCCGCTTTTCTGGAGCTTGAGACGCCCGAGGAGTGCTACCGCTTCTTGCAGGATGTATGCAGCTACGCAGAGCTGAGCGCGATGGAGCAGCGCTACAACATCGCCGAAAAGCTCATGCGCAAGCAGAGCTACACCAGCATCATGGGCAACATCGGCGCATCCAGCGCCATCATCAGCCGCGTGAGCCGTGTGCTGGGCCGGGACGACAGCGTCCTGCGCCGCATTCTGGAAAAGAACGGCGTCTCCGCTGACACCGAAGACTGAATTTCACTGACCGCTGGCGCACTGCGGGCCGGGGATGCCCCGCCTGCGGTGCGCTTTTTCTTTGATCTATAAAAGGAGTATCTGATTATGAGCAAAGCTGTTCTGTTTTTTGCCGACGGCACCGAGGAGTGCGAGGCCCTGCTGGTGGCCGACCTTCTCCGCCGCGCCAAGGTCGAAGTCACCATTGCGTCTGCCATGGGCCGCCGCGCCCTCGTCAGCAGCCACGGCATCCACCTGACCGCCGACGCGCTGGCCGAGGATGTGGATTACAGCGACGTAGACATGGTCATCCTGCCCGGCGGCATCCCGGGTACGCCCAATCTCGCCGAGAACAAGACCGTCACCGACACCTGCGTTTCTTTTGCCAAGGCAGGCAAGAAGGTCGCCGCCATCTGCGCCGCGCCCAGCGTCCTCGCCAGCCTCGGCCTGCTGGAAGGCAGGAACGCCACCGCCCACGCCGGATTTCAGGATAAGCTGGCCGGTGCCATCGTCCACGATGAGGAAGTCGTCGTAGACGGCAGCATCACCACCAGCTACGGCCTCGGCGGCGCGATCCCGTTTGCCCTCGAGCTGGTGCGCCAGCTGGCCGGCCCCGCCGAAGCCGACCGCATTCAGAAGGCTATCGCGTATCGGCATTAAAAATCACTTGCTATTGACAAAATTGCATTTGCTGCATATAATAAAGCTAGAAACAAACAACTTGAGTGTTTGTCTGAAGCAATGAAATGCCGTGCCTGTCAAGAGGTGACTGCATGGAGCTTCTCACAGGGGGTTGCACAGATTCCACAACTTGACTGAGGCAGCATCCTGCTGTTGAAAGAAAATGTGCTGCGGGAGTTCTTTGCCGAACTTCCGCATTTTTTATTGCACGATTTCCAAAGGATGTGAAGGAATGGATCTTCTGCAGCTGTGTGCCCAGAAATACGCAGAGCTTTGCTATTATACATATGATTGCACCATTGCCCGGAAGAACACCGCCATCGACCTTCATTTCACCTTTTCGCCTTACGAGTTCCGGCATCTGGCCGGTCTGCATCGGCTAGAGCACGACCGCCTTCGCAGCAACTCCGAGCGTGTATTCAAAGACATTCTCTCCTGCAAGCTCACACTGGCCGACCTGCGACAGGCACATAATTGGAGCACCGAGAGCGAAAAAATCCTCTCTCGGCTGGAAGCTCTTTCTCAGCTCGATACTCTGATGGATGAGTTTTTACTGCTTTACGGCTTTTCGGGCGAGAAGCTGGCCGCGCAGACACCGCCTCTGCGCACAAAGATCGACGCCGACTATCTTATCAAATACCAGCTTCCTTCTGGTATCACCTTTTTCTTTTCGGTCAAGCAGAAGGACGGCTACTGCGGGCGCTCACTTTTTATCAACAACGAACTGGATTACAGCCGCGGACAGACAAAATTCACCTTGCTTGAGAAGACAAAGACAAATCTTCGAACAGGCGAACAAATTCTGCTCTACCGCCGCAGTACCTATCAAAAATAAAGGAGGAATCCATCTATGCGTTTCATCACCTGCCGCCTGCCCGACGGCGTGGAAGACCCGGCCATCCTCTCTGCCGATGGCCGTCAGGTCTGGCCCCTGAGCTGGCTGGGCCTTTCTTACGAGACATTGTCCGACGCCATCCCGTTCCTGACCCCGCAGGTGCGGGCCGGGCTTTCGCTGGCCATCGCAGGCATCCCGGCGCTGCCCATCGAGGCCGTCACGCCGGAAAGCCCCATCCCGTCTCCGGCGCAGGATGTCATCTGTCTGGGCATCAACTACATGGCCCACTCCGACGAAGCCGAGAAATACTCCGCCGACGCTTTTGCTACCAAACATCAGGACGCCATCTACTTTTCCAAGCGGGTCACCCGGGCCGTGCCGGACGGCGGCTTCATCGAGGCCCATACCGACCTCGTGAAAAAACTGGACTACGAGTGTGAACTGGCCGTCGTTCTGGGAAAGGACGCGAAGGACGTTCCCGCAGGGCAGACGAAAGACTACGTCTTCGGCTACACCATCCTGAACGATGTCTCCGCACGGGATGTCCAGACCGCCCACAAGCAGTGGTATTTCGGCAAGAGCCTCGATGGCTTCACTCCCATCGGCCCCTGCATCGTCACGGCGGACGAGTTCGACATCTACCCGCCCAAGCTCCCCATCCGGTGCTTCGTCAACGGCGAAAAGCGGCAGGACTCCAACACCGGCCTGCAGATCTTCGACATTGACCATGTCATTGCCGAGCTTTCGCAGGGCATGACCCTCAAGGCCGGTACCATCATCGCCACCGGTACCCCGGCGGGCGTCGGCATGGGCATGGAGCCGCCCTGCTTCCTCAAACCGGGCGACGAAGTTCGCTGCGAGATCGAGGGCATCGGCACCCTGACGAACACAGTCCGCTGAGCAAATCTTATTCCGTTTTGTATTATTTCGCTCGATTTCTACTCATTCGATGTATTTTCGCACAAGACGGCTCTTTGTTCACGAATAATTCATATTAAATTCATATTCCGTTCATGCATCTTCGGTATATGTATGGCATCAAAGGCGCGGTGCGCGCCGAAAACCCCTGACAGCACACTCCATATCGCCGCTCTCCCGGGCGGCTGAGGAAAGGAATCGGAAGAATATGAAAATTGGTTTTTGGGAACTCGTGGTCATCGTGGTCATCGCGTTCGTCTTCATCGGCCCCGACCAGCTGCCCGTCTACGCAAAGAAGCTGGGCAAGATGCTGCGCGAGCTGAAGAAGTACACCGGCGCTGCCTCCGAGGAGATCCAGAAGAATGTCGTGGAGCCTCTGAACGAGATTCAGGCCCCCCTCAAGGAAGCCGTTGCCCCCCTGACCGACATCAAGAAGGACATCGACAACAGCGTGAAGGACGTCACCAAGAGCTTCACCGGCATCGGCAAGACCAGCAAGGAAGAGGCCGCCAAGGCCGAGCAGCCTGAGGAAGTCACCGAGCTGGAAGAAGTCGAGGAGCTGCCCGAGGAGACCCCTGCCGAGGCGCCCGCAGCCGAAGCTCCCAAGGCAGAGCAGACCCCTGCTGCTGAGCCTGTGAAGGCCGAGGAAAAGACCGACGCCCCCGCAGAGGCAGCACCCGTGGCCGAAGAAGCCGCCCCCGCTGCCGAAGCCGCACCTGCCGAAGAGGCAAATTAATCCCCCACCGATGCACCCGCGCCCGCGGTTGCCTTATACATTGTAATCAGCCCGCCTCGCGGCGCGGCAAAGTAAAAAGGAGATCATTATTATGCGTATTGGTACTAACGAGCTGCTTATCATCCTGGTCGTCGTCCTGCTCATCTTTGGACCCAAGAACCTGCCGAAGCTGGGCAAGATGTTCGGCAAGACCATGAACAACTTCAAGAAGGGCATGGAGGAGTCCGAAGACGAGGACGCGACCACTGCCAAGGCCGAGACCAAGACTGAGAAGAAGGACGACGAGGAGTAATCTGTGGCTACGAACGTAAAGCGCAAAAAGAAAGCCGAAGTCATGCCTGACGACGGCAACATGACGCTGACGGGCCACCTGAAAGAGCTGCGCAACCGGCTGATCGTCTGCGCCGTGGTGTTCGTGGCGGCAGTCGTGGTCACGCTGGCTTACGCCGACCGCCTCATCGACCTGCTGACCGCCATGGGCCAGGGTTTCTACACCTTCGTGTCCATCGCCCCGCAGGAAAAGCTGATGCAGTATTTCCGCGTCTCCCTGCTGGCGGCTGTGGTCGTCACAGTGCCTGTGGCGCTGTATCAGATGTACGCCTTTGCAAAGCCCGGCCTGAAAAAGAGCGAGACGTTCTTCCTCAAGCTGGTCATCCTGCTGGGTCTGGCCCTCTTTGTGGTGGGCGTGATGTTCGCCTACAAGCTCATGATGCCCTTCATGCTCCGGTTCCTCAGCACCGGCATCGAGGGTGCCGACTACATCCAGACCACTACCAGTATCGAGAGCTATGTCAGCCTCTGCCTGACCATGTTCATCATCTTTGGCTGTGTGTTTGAGATGCCTCTGGTCACCATCATCCTCTCCAAGATGGGCATCGCCAACCCCGAGATCTTGAAAAAGGCCCGGGGCGTTGCCATCGTGCTCATCTTCTTCATCGCAGCTGTCGTCACCCCGCCGGACATCGTGTCCCAGTGCATGGTAGCTATCCCCATGGTGCTGCTCTACTTTGTCAGCATCTTCCTGAGCGGCATCTTCTACAAGCCCCGCTCTGAGAGCGAAGACGAAGAGGACGAGGAAGAGGAAGACGAGGACTAAGGCTTTTCCATCCGTCACGAAAGCGCACTCTGCTGCTTGCAGGGTGCGCTTTTTTTGCGGCCTGTTTTATGCCATTCTGCCAAAAAGACGGCGTTATTTCCGTCTGATTGCATAAAAACCGGCCCGCCCCCTGCTCTTTTGGCCCGGAGTATGTTATACTGATGTCAAATGATAACCGGCGGGCGACCGCCGCAGAAAAAGGGGTAAATGAGTCATGAAAGAATACGCATTCGGCATCGACCTCGGCGGCACCACGGCCAAGGTCGGCCTGTTCACCACCTCGGGCGCTCTGCTGGAAAAGTGGGAAGTCCCCACCGACACCTCCAACGCCGGTGAGCACATCCTCGAGAATCTGGCCGACGCCATCCACGCCAAGATGGCCGAGAAGGAGATCACTTCCGAGCAGGTGGAAGGCGTCGGCATCGGCGTCCCCGGCCCCGTGCTGGACAGCCGCGTCGTCCCCATCATCTGCGCCAACCTTGGCGGCTGGGGCGAGCGGAACGTCTCGGCCCAGCTGTCCGGCCTGCTGGACGGCATGAAGGTGCTGGTGGGCAACGACGCCAACGTGGCTGCTCTGGGTGAGATCTGGATGGGTACCGCCAAGGGCTGCCGCAGCGCAGTCATGGTCACGCTGGGCACCGGCGTCGGCGGCGGCGTCATCGTCAACGGCAAGGTCATCGACGGCGCACACGGTGCCGGCGGCGAGATCGGCCACATCACCGTCAACCGTCACGAGACGGCCACCTGCGGCTGCGGCAAGCACGGCTGCCTCGAGCAGTATTCCAGCGCCACCGGCGTCGTCCGCTGCATGAAGAAGCTGCTGGACGAGAACCCCGACGCAGACTGCGTCCTGCGCGGCAAGGATTTTGAGGCCAAGGACGTCTTTGATGCCGCCCGCAGCGGCGACGCCCTCGCTGCCCGCGAGGTGGACGAGATGACCGACACCCTCGGCATGGCTCTGGCCACCATTGCCAGCACCACCGACCCCGAGATGTTCCTCGTCGGCGGCGGCGTGGCCCGCGCAGGTGACGTCCTCTTCGACCCGCTGGTGGAGCACTTCAAGACCTACGCCTTCAAGTCCTGCCGCGAGACGCCCATCAAGGCTGCAAGCCTCGGCAACGACGCCGGTATTTACGGCGCCGTGCGGCTCATTGTCGGAGAATAAGAGAGAGTATAACAAAAGAGGCACTGCCGCTGGCAGTGCCTCTTTTGTTATATTTGTTCTTTTTACAACGTATCTTCCCCGGGCAGCTGATTCCACAGGCGGTAGTAGACGCCCTTTTTCGCCAGCAGCTCGTCGTGAGTGCCAGACTCCTCGACACCCTCTGCGCCCAGCACAAGGATACGGTCGTAGTCCTTGATGGTGGTCAGTCGGTGGGCAATGGTCAGGGTCGTGCGGCCATGGGCCAGCTTTTCGAGGCTCTGGCCCACAAGGATCTCGCTCTCGTTGTCGAGGGCGCTGGTGGCTTCGTCCAGAATGAGGATGGGCGGGTTCTTCAGGAAGACCCGCGCGATCGCAATGCGCTGCTTCTGACCGCCCGAGAGCTTGACGCCCCGCTCACCCACATAGGTATCAAAACCGTCCTTCAAGGCGCTGATAAAGCGCTCTGCGCCCGCCAGACGGGCCGCTTCGATAATTTCCTCCCGGGTCGCGCCGGGCTTACCGTAGGCGATGTTATCCGCCACCGAACCGCTGAACAGGTAGACGTCCTGCTGGACGATGCCGATGTCCTCCCGCAGGCTCTTGAGGGTGACGTGCTGGATGTCCTGCCCGTCGATGAGGATGCGGCCTCCCGTCACCTCGTAGAAGCGGGGGATGAGGTTGCAGAGCGTCGTCTTGCCGCCGCCGGACGGGCCGACCAGCGCCAGACGCTCACCGGCCTTGATGTCAAGGCTGACATGGTGGAGCACCTTGTTGTGGTCGTCGGGGTACTCGAAGCTGACGTCCTCGAAGCGGATGGCACCCGGGCCGGGCTGCAGGGGCTTTGCGTCCTCGGCATCCTTGATGGTCACGGGGGTGTCCATGATCTCCGCAAAGCGCTCGATGCCGGTCATGCCGCGCTGGAACTGCTCGGCGAACTCGACGATGCGGCGGATGGTGGCGATGAGGGTGGTGACGTAGAGCATATAAGCCACCAGGTCACCGGCGGTTATCTTGCCGTACACCAGCGACAGACCGCCCGCAAGGATGACCACCAGATACATCAGGCCGTCGAAGAGGCGGGTGGAGGTGTTGAACGCAGCCATGGCGTAGTAGCCCAGCGTCTTGATGTGCTCGAAATCCTTGTTGCCCTTAGCGAATTTCTCGCGCTCTTCGTCCTCGGCGGCGAAGGCCTTCACCACACCCTGACCCAGCAGGCTGTCCTCGATGGTGGCATTCAGCTCACCGATCTGGACGCGCTGCTGGCGGAACCGGGCGCGCAAGCGCTGGTTCAGCTTGACGGACACGACGCCCATCAGCGGCACGCAGGCGAACACGGCCAGCGTCAGCGGCACACTGGCCTGACACAGGATGAGGAAGGACGCCAGGATCTTGATGCCCGCGATGAAAAATTCCTCGGGGCAGTGGTGGGCGAACTCGGTCACGTCGAACAGATCGTTGGTGATGCGGCCCATGATGGTGCCGACCTTGGTGTTGTTGTAGTAGGTGTGGTCGAGCTTGAGCAGGTGGTCGAAAGCGTCCCGGCGCATGTCCGTCTCGATGTGGACGCCCATGATGTGGCCGATGCCCGACATGAAATACTGCGCAGCACCGTCGATGATGCGGAGCACGAAGTACACTGCCGCCAGCTTGAGCACGATGCCCGCCGTGAGGGTGATGCCCACGCCCATGGCGGAGTTGGTGATGGTGCTCATGATCTTGGGCAGGATGATGTCGCACAGGGTGGTCATCGCCGCACAGAACAGGTCGATGAACAGAGTCTTTTTGTATTTTGCCAGATAGGGCAGAAAGCGCCGGATGAGGGCGCCGCTGCTGGTGTGCCGCACTGCGGGGTCGTTGACTTTTTGCATGGTTCCTCCAATTTTAAGTTTCCGGGTTCAAACCTCTCCGTCACGCCTGCGGCGTGCCACTGCCCGGGTTGCGACTCCCAGCATCTGCTTCGGCCCTTGGTGCGGGCCTCGCATCCTGCTGGCCGCGGCCCCAACAGCGACTCCCTGTTTCCGCCGCTGGCGGCGGTCGTCGTTGTTGCTCCTAACGAGGGGAGGCTTTGGCATTCCGTAAAGCTTCACCTCTTCGCCAGAGGCTCCCCTCGATAGGGGAGCTGTCGAGCGAAGCGAGACTGAGAGGTTACTTCTTCGAATAATCTCTCTCACCGTAGATAGCCGTACCAATGCGCACGAGGGTCGCACCTTCGCGGATGGCATTCTCAAAGTCGCCGCTCATGCCCATGGAGAGGGTCTCCATCTTCACGTTCTGGTACCCCCGCTCCCCGGCCTGCACGAACAGCTTGTACACCTGGGCCAGATACCGGCGGTTCTGGGCGTCATCGTCGTTGACGGGCGGGATGGCCATCAGACCCTTGACCCGGATGTGCTCTTCTGCGGCGGCAGCGTCCAGCAGGGGCCAGAGCTGTTCCGGCGAAACGCCCGACTTCGACTCCTCGCCGCCGATGTTCACTTCCAGCAGGACGTCCTGCACGATGCCGGCCTTGGCGGCTTCCTTTTCGATGGCGGCCAGCAGATGCTCGCTGTCCACGCTCTGGATGAGGCTTGCGCGGCCCAGCACCTTCTTGATTTTGTTGGTCTGCAAATGGCCGATGAAGTGACTGGGCTTGCCGCAGTAAGCACCGGCGTCGTAGTTGGCGCAAAGCTCCTGCACATGGTTCTCGCCGAACACATCGATGGCAAGGGCCGCGCTGGCAGCGACGGTGTCCGCGGTGCGGGTCTTGCAGGCCGCGCAGAGCTGCACTTCGGCGGGGTCGCGGCCTGCTTCCCGGGCCGCTGCGGCCATCTTTTCGCGGATGGCCTCCACAGCCTCCCGCATCTCTTCCAGATTCTTTTCCGCCATAGAGCTCAGTCCTCCTCGGTATATTTTGCGCGCTCGCCGCCGATGAGCTTCGGGCGGGTGCGGGCGCAGAGAATGTTGGCCTCGCCGATCTTCGAAAGGCTCAGCCGCACCGGCACGGCCACCCGGCGCAGATGCATTCCGATGAGGGTGCCTCCGATGTCGATGCCTGCGTGGGCGCGGATCTCCTCCACCGCGATGGGGTCTTTGAACTGCTTCCAGCAGGTGGTGGCCCAGCTGCCGCCCGCATGGGGACGCGGCACGACGCAGACTTCCTCCCAGCCGTATTTCTCAGCGGCTTCCCGCTCAATGATGATGGCCCGGTTGAGGTGCTCACAGCACTGTGCGGCCAGCCAGATGCCGTTTTCGGCCAGCACCGGTGCGATGCCGGCGTAGACAGCCTGTGCAGCCTCAAGGCTCGAGTCCTTTCCGATGTGGCCGCCGACGATCTCGCTGGACGAGCAGCCCACCACAAAGACGTCGCCCTTTTTCAGCTTTGCCTGGGCCAGCAGCTCCGTCACAGCCTGCCGCGCTTCGGTCTCGATTTGCTTTTTGAACTCTTCCGTCATAAAAAACACCTCGTTTTATACTCTTGCAGACAGCAGGCTGGCAGAGCCTGCCGCGCCGAAATACACTTTGCTTCCCGCCGGGCACACCGCCGTGCAGCCGTCCAGCTCTCTGCCCGAGAATGTCTGCTTCCAGCTTCCGTCGGCGGTGTCCACAGCCTCGGCGCAGGGGGCGTCCGCAGGCAGCTTGAACAGCTTCTTCTGGATGTTCTCACCGGCCCGCAGGGCGATGCCCCGCAGAAGGGTGCTGTCCGCGTGCTTTTCCAGCCAGCCGCTGCGGGTCCAGCGGTAGCTGATATAGAGAGTGCCGTCCTCGTCCAGCGCCAATGCGCCGGGGTATCCCGGCAGGCTGGACACAAAGCTCCCGCAGTTTTTGCCGCCGGCGGTCAGTTCCCGGGCGTCGGCGTCCACAGCCCAGACGCAGCGATTCCCGAGGTCGGAAACGTACAGCGTTCGGCCATCCTCCGAGAGGGCCAGACCAGCCGCACCGGCCACGCCGCCCAGCACCTGTTCCACCGTCCGGGCCGACGGGTCATACACATAGACGCAGCCCGTGCCGGTGTGGGCGATGAGCTCGGTGCGGAGAGCGCTTTCCAGCCCGTTTTTCGCAGCGGCTTCGGTGGACACGGCGAAATAGACCTTCCCGTCCGGGCCGGTCTCCACCGCCGACAGCACACCCAGCGGTGCGCCGTCGATCTGGGTCACCACCTGTTCCACTGAGGTTCCCCAGCTGTCATGCCGGGCGCGGCAGAGCGTCCCACCGGAGGGCGTCACCACCGTCAGCCACAAGTCGCCGTCGGCGTCGAAGGCAAAGCCGGTCAACTCGCCCTCCACCGACAGGATGGCCGCAGTGTGTCCGCCGTCGGTGCGGACAAGGTCGCTCTGACGCTTTTTCATGGCTGCACCGTTGTAGGCAGCAGCGTAGACAAGGCCGTCCCGGGTGCGGACGCAGTCCACGCCCAGATAGCCGCCCAGCTTCCAGCTGTCCTTGCTGTCGGCGGAGAGGGCCGTCTGCGCGGCGCCGGTGTCCTGCCGCACATCCGGGGCGGTGTAGGCTTTCGGCGGCGTGTCGATGGGCCGCAGCAGCAGGCCGTACGCCAGCGCCGCCAGCATCAGCAGGGCAAAGATGTTGCTGGCCACCCGGAAGCGGGTCATCAGAGCTTCCCGCTCGATGGCGGCCTGTGCTTCCAGCTGGGCCTTCCGGCGGGCAGCGGCGGCAGACGTGCGCTGGGCGCGGCGAAGCCACCGGTCCACAAAGAGGGCCACATTCGGCCCCACCGTGATGGATGCAATGAAGAGGAGCAGTACCAGCTCTACGAATCCAATGCGCATGAACAATTTTTCCTTTGTATTTGTCAGATTTCGGGGAAGTCTTTTATCATTGTAGTATAGCACACTTCGGCTTTTCTGCGCAAGATGAGGCCAAGCTTGACAGCCCCCAAAGCGGCCCTTTATAATCAGAGCAGACATGAAACGCACCCACTGGGATGTTTTCCCAAAAAATCTACTCAAACTTCACAAAAATTCCTAATTGATAGGGTATGATAGACTTAAGTGCAGTATACAGTTCCGCCGGGCTGGCTCCGAGCAGCCTCCGGCGCTTGAGAGATAGAAGCTTTTAGGAGGAATGCCTTATGGCAAAAATTCTTATCGTTGACGACGAGCCCCGTATCCGGGAGCTCATCCGGGAGAATTTACAGTATTCGGGCTACACCTGCGAGGAGGCAGGGGACGGCTCTGCCGCCCTGTCGCTGCTCACCGGCGGCGGCTACGATCTGGTCATCCTCGATCTGATGATGCCCTTCATGGACGGCATGACCTGCCTGCGGGAGATGCGCACCCGCCGCATCAACACCCCCGTCATCATCCTGACGGCCCGCGGCGAGGAGTACGACAAGCTGGCCGGCCTCGAGGGCGGCGCTGACGACTATGTGGTCAAACCCTTCTCCCCCCGGGAGCTGGTGGCCCGCGTCAAGGCCGTGCTCAACCGCACCATGCCCCGCACTGAGGCTTCCGACAGCACCATGACCTTCGGGGAGCTGTCCATCGACACGGCCAGCCACACCGTCAAGGTCTCGGGCGAGGAAGTGAGCCTCACGCCCAAGGAGTTCGACCTGCTGGTCTTCCTAGCCTCCAACAAAGGCATCGCCCTCAGCCGCGAGAAGATCCTGCAGAAGGTGTGGAACTACGACTACTTCGGCGAGGACCGCACCGTGGACACCCACGTCAAGATGCTGCGCGGCCATCTGGGCAAGTGCCGCGGCTACATCGCCACTGTCTGGGGCATCGGCTACAAGTTCGACCCCGACGCGGCGCGTTAAGCGGAGGCTCTGCTCTTCATGCGGCAAACGAGCAAAACACGGCGCACCATCGGCATCCGGGGCCAGCTCATGGGCTTTCTGTGCTTCATCTGCCTCTTGCTGGTGGGGCTGTTCTGGTTTCTGAGCACCCAGCTGCTGGAACCCCTCTACACCACCCATATCCAGAAGCAGCTCACCGAGCAGGCTGAGGCCATCGTGGCCCGGATGGACGAGGCCATCGGGAAGGGCGAGACCCTCTCCTACTGGGCCTTCGGCAGCCGGCTGTACGTCAACAACACCTTCTTCAACGCGCTGCGGGACGACATCTTCGAGCTGGGCGGGATGAGCAGCTTCTGCATCGACATCTCGGACACCACCCTGCGGCAGATCTTCAAGGTGGATAACCTGTCCTACTGCAACCTTCACCGCACCCGCCCCACCGACACTGCCGACGAGCTGACCGCCTACACCACGGCCCGCGCCATGCGGCAGCTCTGCCGGGAGAGCGGCGGCACAGTGGTGCGGAAGATCAACCCGCCCACGCCCTCCGGCTCCGTCCAGCTGATGGTGGGCCGGATGACCTCCGACGGAAATTACACTGTGCTAGTGACTACCAGCCTGATGCATGTGGCCGAGGCCGGCAAGGTGCTCAGCACCGTCCTGCCGCTGGCTGCGGCCCTCATTTTCGCATTCTCGATGTCGGCAGCATGGCTGTTCAGTGAATGGTTCACAAAGCCTCTGCGGGCTCTCTCCGGGGCTGCACGGCAGGTGGCACAGGGCAACTACGCCGTCCATGTGGACTCGGTGCGGAACGACGAGCTGGGCGACCTGGCCCAGGAGTTCAACCACATGGCAAAAGAGGTCCAGCACGCCTCCCAGATGCAGCGCGACCTGCTGGCCAACGTCTCCCACGACCTGCGCACCCCGCTCACCCTCATCAAGGGCTATGCCGAGACGGTGCGCGATCTGACCGGCGACGACAAGAAGCACCGCGACGAGCAGATGAACATCATCGTGGACGAGACCGACCGCCTGACGGCCCTTGTTTCCAGCGTCATGGAGTTGAGCAAGGTCACGAGCGGCGCACTCAAGTGCGAGAAGGTCCACTTCGACATGGGCCAGCTCTGCGACGAGGTGAGCGAGCGTTACGACGCCGTCTGCGCCCAGAACGGCTGGCAGCTCAAGCTGGAGATCCCCGACGAAGAGCTTCCCGTCTGTGCCGACCCCGACATGATGCAGCGCGCTCTGCATAACCTTTTGGGCAACGCCATGCACCACATCGGCGAAGACGGCATCTTCGTGCTGCGGGCGCTCCGCTGCCCCGAGGGCGTCCGGGTGGAGGTGGAAGACCACGGTCCCGGCATCTCTGCCGAGGACCTGCCCTATATCTTCGACCGCTACTACCGCTCCCGCTCCGACGCAGGCAAGCAGGGGACCGGCCTCGGCCTCTCCATCACCAAAGCCATCTTCCAGCAGCACGGTTTCCGCTTCGGCGTCCACAGCACTGTGGGCAAAGGCACTGTGTTCTGGTTCATCATGACCGATACCGAAGAAGTTTCCTCATAAAAAGGCGGGTCACTGTCCCAACGGACTGTGACCCGCCTTTTTGCTATTTTTTCTGGCAGTACACCACTACCCTCGCTTTTCCGCCGGGGGTGCAGGTGTAGAGCACGAGAGGACAGCCGCCCTCCCGCAGGGCTTCGGGTTCTTCGGGCGAGACCTGCGCAGTCCGCTCCACAGTGTACACTGCCTCAGCGCCGTCCTGTGAAGTGAAACGCACCTCGTCGCCCTCGGAAAGGCTGCTCAGCCGCCCGAAATGGGACTTGTAATTGTGAGCCGCGATGACAAGGTCTCCGCCCGCCGTACTGCCGCATTGACGGCAGGGCGAGACCTTGAGGTTCGCCTTGCTCCACTCGGTCTGCACCGGCAGTTCCAATCCCAAAGCCGGGATGGTCAGCACCCCCAGATACTCCCGCTCGATGCTTGACGCCGGGGTTTCCGAAGCCGATTCCGGCCCGGACTCTGCATCTTCCGTGGGCAGGCTTTCCGCGCTGTCTGCGGGCTCTTCTGCCTCCGACACTGCCGCGATGCTCTGGCTCTGGCGCAGCTGGCTCACCGCCGAAGCGGCCTGAGCGCCCGCCCTTGCATCCTCGAGCCGGTCGTAGACGTAGAGGCAGACCGCTGCCAGCACCAAGGCACTGCCCAGCATCAGGCAGAGCCGCTCCGGCACCAGCCTACGCATCGTGTCTGCGCTTCCGGCTCAGCCAGAGGCCCACCGCCACGAGGGCGATGCCCCCGCCTGCCAGCACCGGCACGGGCCAGAGCAGCTGGCCGGTCTGGATGAGGGTCCCCACCGGTTCCGGCTCCGCAGCCGGGATGACTTCATCCGGCATCTCTGCCGAGGGTGTCGGTGGGCGGATGACTGTGATCTCACCCGGCTGCTCCACCGGCTTCGGGGTCGGCGTCGGCTTATCCGGCACATAGGGCGGCGTCACCGGCGGGGGAAGGGGGTCGGTGCTGCGGTAGCTGTTCCTGAAGAGCAGTTCCGTCTTTGCCCCGTCGTCCCCGTCCCGCCGGACGGACACGTGTCCTTTCAGTTCACCGTCGGTGTCCCACGCCACCATGACTTTCAGGTAAAAGACGGTGTCGTCGTAGTCGGCCCGTTTCCGTCCGCCCGCGTCCTGAGTGACCGTATACTCGTATATGCCGGGCGCGGTGTAGACGATGGCATCAAACGTCTTCGTCAGGGTCTTGTCGTCGGCGTCGCGGCAGTCCCGGGCCGGAAAATCCAGCTCAGCCTCGTCGTCACAGCCTTCCGGCATCGGCGCGCCGTCCAACGCGGTCAGCCGCACCGTCAGCGTCTCGTTCGCTGCCTCTCCGGTGCAGCGGACGGACGCCTCCAGTTCCAGCTCCGCCCGCTGGTCTGCGGCCAGAGCGGGCAGGGCAGCGCTTACCGCAAGCGCTGCTGCCAGCAGGGCCGCTGCCATTTTCGGGAGCCTTCTCATGATAAGCTCTCCTCCTTTCCGTTTTGCAGGTCTGACATTGGTTCCATCCGGGCCAGCACCACCGTCCGCGCGTCGGTGTACTCACCCGAGCAGGTAGCCATCGCCAGGAACTGCGCTCCTTCCGGCTCCTTTTCCAGCGCACGGAGGGCCTGTGCATCCATCTGAAGGGCATTCGCCTCCACAAAGGGGAGCAGCCCGCCTGCGTCCGAGCGCCACTTGCCCGGGGCAAAGATGGCCTGTTCCGACGCAGGCACCACAAGGCAGGCCAGCACCTCCAGCCGATAGCTCCCGCCGGGCAGCGTCAGGGTGCCGGTGGTGTTCTGGCGGAAGAATGCTCCGTCCTTGTATTTGTCGAGATCGCCGAACATCCGCCCGTTCTCCATATGGTGGCCGTAGAGCAGGGAATACCGCCCGCTGAAGTCCGCGTCGCAGTCAACATCCAGAAAGATGCTGCCCGCCAGCGCAAAGCTGCCGTAGACGTCGGTGTTCAGATAGGTGAAATTGCTCTCGCCCTGCACCACCGGGTAGTCGATGGCCGTGCCGTCCAGCGTCAGCCACCCGCAGACATCGGGGTTGATGTCCCGCAGCTGGCCGAAGGAGAGGCTGTTGTCCTCCTGCGGCTGGGGCTTGAAGGCCAACAGCCCGGCCTGCACATTGTCGGCAGCGGCGTACACCCGGCTGTTGTCCCACAGCGCATAGCCCGACCAGACCACCGCCAGCAGCACCAGCAGGGCCGTCACCCCGTCCAGCAGGCCGTTCGCCGCCCGCAGGGCCATCTTCTGCCACCGGATGTTCCTCACCTCCCTTGCCTCATTTCCTCCGCGCTTACTTCTGATGGCGGCGGCGCAGGGTCAGCAGCAGCCCGACGCCCGCAGCACCCGTCAGGGTGAAGAGATAGGGTGCGCTGTCCAGCACCACACCGGCATCCACGGTGCCGCCCTTGGTGTTGGTGAAGTTCGCCTGCTCGACCGCCGCATCCACTTCGCCCTCGGTGCCAGTCTCCGTCGTCACATAGTCTGCGACCGGCGTCTCAGACACCTTGTACTCGACGCCGTAGGGCAGGTTTTCGATGTGGATGGTATCGTCGTCTTTCAGATAGAAGGTCGCTTCCGTCGTCTCGCCGGGCCTGATCTCGATCGAGGCGGGGTTCGCGTCATAGCTGCCGCCGGTGATGGCGTAGCTGTCCTGATAGGTCTTGCCCTCCTCGCCGGTCAGCTGCACCCTGAACTCGAAGTATTTGTCCTTATTGCCCATGATGCCCTCGACGTCCTTGTGGACTTCCAGCTTACCGGCAGAGTAGAGGTTGTCGAAGTCGTCCTTCTTGCCCTCGCCGGTGGACTCCGGGTCCTCGGTGTGAACAGCGGCAATGCGGAGCTTGCCGTCCTGCTCAATGACCGTCACCCGCAGCAGGATGGCGTCGCCGTAGTAGGTCACGCCTGCGCTGCCGCCCGCCGCCTCATGGATGATGTAGGTGTAGACGCCCACGCTGTTGTACTTGGGCAGGTCGATCTTGATCTCCTTGGTCTTGGTGGTGCTGCCGGCCTCGCCTCTCAGGTAGCTCACCGTGCCGATGGTGGGCATCGGCATATTCTCCGGGGTGATGTCGTCCGACGCATCGGTGACATTGTCCGCCTCGATGTCGAAGCTGAACGTCTCCGCCGGGGAGAAGGTCCCCTCGTTGGCCAGCTCGTAGTTTTTCTTGATGACCACGCTGTCCATGTCCGCATACGTCTCGCCGCTGGCCGCAAAGGCTGGCATGACGCTGACGCCCATGGCCAGAGAGATGGAAAGCACCCCTGCGAGAAGCTTTTCTGCCTTGTTCTGTTTCATCCTGAAGTTCCTCCTATCTTGTCCTGTATGGTTTTTGGCGGCTCAGAGCCCCCGCCGCCGGATGAGGGTGATGACTTTTGCCTTGACCGCACTGCACTGCACCGGGCCGAAGTCACGGCTGTCCTCGGCCTGTGTGCGGCAGTCGCCCAGAATAAAGACGCTGTCCTCCGGCACAGCGTAGGGGTAGCTGAGCAGAGATTTGGGGTAGGTGGGGTAGAGGATGCCGCCGCCCTGTGCCGAGCCGTTGACCTCCACAACGCCGCTCTCGCTCAGGGTCACGATGTCCCCGCCCCGGGCCAGCACGCGGCCCACCCGCAGCCTTCCCGAGCGCTCATATACCACGACATCATTCTTGGCATAGTCTTTTTCCAGCCGGCAGCCCAGCACGAGGTCGCCGTCCTTCACGGCGGGGAACATCTCGCTGCCGGACGCCTGCGTCACCAGATACACCTGCGTCAGAAGCACCCAGAGCAGGGCGGCGAACACCGCCAGCCGCACCGCCAGACTGCGCACTTCCCGCAGCAGGGGGCTTTTTTCCGGCTTCGCCAGTCCAGACAGGTTCGCTTCCGGCGTCCCGGGCGGGGCCTCCGGGGCAAGCGCCTCGTTTGGTTCCTTCACTCATCTTCCTCCTTCTTTCTGTTTTTGCAGCCCAGAACGGCCGCACCGGCACACAGCATCAGCGGCAGCCCGAAGAAGCCTGTCTCCACGCCGGTGTCCGGGTCTATATCGGCCAGAACGTAGTGGGCATAGAAATTGACGACGCCGTTTTCCAGCTCTTCGTCGGTGGGCTCATAGCCCTCTTCCCACTCGTCCTGCGATACCTTTTCCTCCGGGTCCGGCTCATCCGTCACCGAACCGGGGAGCTCTTTGTACCAGCCGTCGAAGACGTAGTGCGCACCGCCGATGTCGAGCTCTTTTTCGATGTCCGCCGTCGTCTCTTCCACCCGCTCGCCGCTCTGGTACTCGCGGCTTTCCCGGATGCTGTAGTCGTCCTCGCCCGGGGCGCGGACGTTGAACCGGGCCGTGAAGTTTTTCCTGCTCTTGACGCTGATGATGCAGTCGATGTGCTTATCCGGTTCTGTCCCGTTGCTGCGCGAGATCTTGTACGGCGTCACCACGATGCTCTCCAGATCTTCCTGCGTCAGCCCTTCGACGCCGGTAGCCTCTTCGATGGTGTCCTTATACTCGTCCCATATCTCATCGACGACCTGGCCCCAGTAATCATCGCCCGGTTTCAGCGACCATGCGTCGCCAGTCGCGCCGCCCGGCCACGATACAACATAGTCTGACACATCTGTCAGGATGTTCTTGCCGTTATCTTCCCATGCCGCGCCGTAGGTCTTCACCTTACCGACCCACTTGCACTCGCTGTTGTCCGGCGCCCACTGGCTGGGGTCATTGCTGCCGGGCTGGCTGGTGGGGGTCTTGAGCAGGAAGACCGCCGCCGATTCCTCCTGAGTCCAATCGCCCCAGCCCGGTGCATCCTCATCAAGTTCGTCCGCAGGCAGGGCATTTTTGTCCCCGTCTACGCTGTCCTCGGCCAAGTCGGCATCTTCCTCAGGGGATCTGCCTTTTTCGGGCTGTTCTGCCTCATCCAGAGGCGTTTCCTCCTCGGCGGCGGGCCGTTCTTCCGACAGCTCCGGCAGAACGGCGATGTCTTCTTCCTCGTCTAAAACAGACTCTTCCTGCTGGGCCTCATCGTCGGTGAAACAGGCGTAGAGGCTGCACTCGCTGTCCGCTTCCGGCCAGAGCGGACCTTCATCCGGCACGAAGCGGACCGCCGTACCTTCGTCGTCCCGGCTGTACCAGAAGCGGAAGCTCTTTCCCTCCACCTCCGGCTCTTCGGGCATCAGAAGCTCTTCGCCGCTGCCCACGGTCTGTTCCGCGTAGGGCAGGCCGCCGTCGGCCTCATCCGACTCGCTGAGCCAGAAGAGATAGGTCCTCTCAAAATGCTCGTCCGCTTTGACGGCCCCGCTGTCCGGCGTCGGCGTCTCGTCGGGCAGCCCGATGTCATCCAGCCCGTCCACCACGACGGGGATGCCGCCTTCCGCGGGCAGAAGCACCGGCTCGTCTGTCCGGATGTCCTCTTCTTCGTCCCAGGCAGGCTCGTCCTCTATTTCCTCGTCCCATGTCTGGTCCGGCACGCTGTCCGTCCGCTCCGGCCCTTCGGCAAATGCGGGCAGCAGACAGCCGCACAGCAGCACCAGCACGATGCACAGTGCTGCGGCGCGCAGTGTCAGCCGCCTCCGTTCCAGTCGATTCCGCATACAACAGCCCTCCTTCATTCTCGCTCCCGGCGGGGATGCCGCCCTTTGCGTTATCAGGATACCGTTTACCGGACACGAAGGATGTCATTGCGTGCCAGCGCAAAAAATTTTACGCATGAAAAAACCGCCGCCGGGGTCTTTCGACTCCGGCAGCGGTCTGCTGTCTCCGAATTTTCGGTTTTCAGGTGCGGGTGGTGGCTTCCATGCAGTGCTCTGAGGGGGCGTAATATTCCATCAGCGCAATGTAATTCTCGCAGTGGTGGCAGAACGCCGCCCGGATGGCGTCGTCGGGCGCGCTCCTCATCGACACGAACATCAGGATGTACTTTGCAATGAGGCTCACAGCCTCGCTCTCGAGGCCATAGCAAAGGCCCACAGCCAGGATCGGCACGACGATCTGCTGCGCACGGATGGGGATATTCTCCGCATCGACCCGCTTGAGCACGGCACGGCTCATGGTGGATGCCGCCCAGACGGCGCGGGAGATCTTCCAGTAATCCATATTCTTCAGATGGGTGAGGGTGCGCAGCCGCTGGATGACCTCGCCATCGTCCAGAACTTTGTTCTGCGTGACCTCCTTCTCCGAGCGGATGAAGGCGCACTGTATCATGTCCATCAGGGCGGCTTCGTACTTCTCATGGTAGTTCTCGCGGGAGATGAAGTACTCCTCCATACGGAGCATGACTTCGTTCGTCTCTTTGTCGGTGGCCAGCCAGCTGAAGTCCAGCGGCGTCGGGCCGAAATCATTCTTGCCCATCTCGTTCAGGTCTTCCAGCTCTTCCTCGTTCCGGGTAGATGGGAGAAAGCGGTCGTTGCCGTTCCGGTGGAAGCCCCACTCTTCGGGCAGAAGATGCGGCACGATGTCGCCGCTGGAGATGATGTTGAAGATGTTGCTCTCGCCCCAGCTCTCTTTCAGGCTGCCGTCGGCGTTGTGGTTGTTGTCGTAGTCCTGCTGCAAGTCGGGGTAGTCCTGCGGGCCGAGGGCCACCGGTGTCGCAAAGGTGTAGACGAAGACATTCTCCCGTTCCAGTCCGGACAGCTCCCTGTTGACCCGGGCGGCCAGAAGGTTCGCCACCACCGCACCGCGGCTGTAGCCGCCCATCCAGAGCTTGACGACGCCCAGCTCTCCCTTTTGCTGAGCTGCCGCCAGATAGTTCTTCAAATCGGCAAACACCTCATGCACCGGGATGATGAAGCCGCTGTGGGCGTGGCCCGCGCCGGTGTGCAGATTGCTCACCCACTCACCGCCGTAGCCGCCGCCGCGCAGGATGAGCGCTACGATGGTGGTGCGCTTCCCGTTCAGGGTGATGGTCTTGCGGGCCGTGGACCAGCCCACGAAGTCGCCCGCCTTGCCCACATCGACATCATAATAGCGGTATTTCACATCGCCGAAGCCCAGCTTGGTATAGGCTGCGTCGAGGCTGTTCTCGCGGCCCACGTCCCCGTTGGCCCAGTATTTCGCATCGCTGGCCCATGTATTGAAAGCAGCCGTCACCATGCCCAGCGTCGCCAGCGCCAGCTGGTGGTCGTACTGGATGGAGCTGTGCGCAAAAAAACTGTCGCTGTAGTAATATTCGTGCTCAATGTCCATCTGGCTCAGCTCGCTGCGGAAGGACATTGTATAATTGCCCGCCGGGACTGCCCGGCCCACCGTCTGGCTTTTTGCCGCTGCCTCAGCCCGGGGCAGTGCCAGCCCGGGCGCAAGAGCTGCACTGCAAACCAGCGCTTTACAGAAATCACGTCGTTTCATGGTCTTTCCCCCTTGCTGCTTTCCATAAACCTCTGACATTTCTATCGTATAGGTGGTTTGCTATAGTATACCGTATTTTTCCAGCGGATTCAATCATCAACTCTGCCGATCGGGGATGTAAAAACCGGGCCGCATCGCTGCGGCCCGGTCATTTTCGTATTCTCAGAGAAGCTGCGGGTCCATCTGGCGGCAGAAGTCCACGATGTGGTGGAACATCTGCTCGACCGCCGGAGCCATCGCCGTGGGGCGCTGGACAGCCAGACCCACCACCCGGTACTCTTCCGGCTCGATGGGGTAGATCTTGACCGCCGCTGTGCAGCTGCGCAGCAGCATCCGGGGCATGATGGAGATGCCGAGGCCCGCCTCCACCATGGCGATGTTGGACTGGTCGTCGATGACGTGGCAGCGGCGCTCGGTGGAGATGGAGTATTTCTTGAGAAACTGGCGCATCTCGGCGTCGGTGGCGTCGCACTGGACGACAAAACTCTGGCCGTTCATCAGCTCCGGCGTCATAATGCCGTTTGGCGGTTCGGGCCAGTCCTGCGGCACGATGCAGAGCAGCGGCTCACGGAACAGCTCGGTCAGGTTGAACTCTTCGCGGCAGCTGGCGGACAGGAAGGCCAGGTCCACCTGACCGGTGCGCAGCCACTCCTTCACGTCGTCGTAAGTACCCTGATAGACCTCGACTTCGATCTGGGGGTAGCTTGCCATGAAGCTCTTGAGGATCTGGGGCAGCAGGCCGGCGCAGACCGAGTTGAATGCACCCAGTTTCACCTTGCCCTTTTCCAGGCCGTTGAGGCGGGCGATGCTCTGCTGCAGGGCCTCGTCGCTGTTGAGCACCGCCCGGATGGACGGGTAGAGCGAAGCGCCATAGCTGGTCATGGTCACGCCGTTTTTGCCGCGGTTGAATAAGGTAAAGCCAAGCTCAGCCTCCATCACCGCGATGGCATGGCTGATGGCAGAGGGGGTCAGATGCAGCTGCTGGGCCGCTTTGTTAAAGCTGCCCTGACGCGCGACTGCATCGAAAATTTCGTAAGAAAACAGCGTCATGTCCCTAGCCTCCTTCCGTTTTCAGTTCGGAGACGCCCGTTCTTCTGTGAATCTTTTTCACCTTGAGGATGCTATGCATCAATTTTCTTTTTGAGTGTACTATCCTATCTCCGCTTTGTCAAGCATCCAAACCTTAATTTTGGACGTTGAGCCAAATTTCTGCTTTTGAAACGCCATTTATAAGGGATATTTGCGCCCTTTTCCGTTCCAGTATTTTCCTGTTTTGAACAAAAAGACCGCCCGCACTCCATCCCGGAAAGCCGTCGGTCTTCTGCGTTCTACAGATGTTTTTACTCGAACACCCGCAGCAGGCTCATCTTGAAGCGGCCCTGCGCCGTGACGCCGTGGAGACCGTTCTTGTCAAGACGGAAGCTCTCGCCTGCGTTCAGCTCATAATTCTTCTGGATCTTCTTCATTTTTGTACCTCTGATCTCTAAAATTTTTGAAAAAATCACAGGTACAAGACCAAAAAGCCCGTATAAAACAAAAAAGACGACAAACCGTTTGATTCAACGATTTATCGTCCTTTTGGTGCGCTCGAGGGAACTCGAATCCCTGGCCCTTTGATTAAAAGCGCAGGCATAGCACATATCTCAATTCATGGAAGTTGCGTCATATCGTCATTTTAGCGCGAAGCACCGCAATTTTTGAGCATATAGTTTGTGTACCCCTTGTCGGATTTTGCAACGGAAATCCACCTGTGCATCCTGTGTGACCGTGCAAAATCCGTGCAGGAACCGTGCACATACTCTGGAACAAACTAAAATCGCCCCATCCGACAACGACTTGACGGCATTGGTTCGAGTGATAAGTTCCGCATTATGCATCCTCTCTTATTGTGATAGATGCACCCCGTATGGCAACCTGTCGTTTCATGTAAATTTTTTTTTTTTTTTTTTTTACATGGGACGACATGGTCTTTTCGCTCAACTTGTTGTATGATAACGATATAAAAAGAAAGGATGTGCTACTATGAAAAGATTTTTCTCGCTTGTCACTACAGTTGTCCCCAGTGCATTAATTTTACTGGGCACCCCCATTGCTATCCATTCTACAGCAGAAACAAGTTCCTCTTCATCCAATTCAACTTCATCCACCAAAAGCAATCCAGACGATAAACCGGAATGTCCTACTCCATCCGTAGATGCCGTCACGCCGCAGGACGATATTACATGATATTCAAAATAAGATGTTCAGATACTTTTCTGCTTCTGTGCGGATAATCTGCAAATCATCTTCATATCCCATGACTTTGCAAATGTAAAAAGCTTCCCGATATCGTTCGACACTCTCCTCCTTTTTTCCAAGAAAGAAGTCGCATTCAGCTTCGATTTCCAAACACGAGTGAAGCACCTGATAATGTCCATATTTTATACATGCTTCTTTTCCGCATCTTGCCACCTTTGCGCCTTCCTCATACTTTTGCGACAAATCCAACGATCTGGCAAAATTATACAAAACCAAGGGAAGCATCCTGTTTGAAGTAACCGTTTCCGGAAGATGCCTTCTTATATATTGAAGCAGTCGATAGAAAATATCGGCTGCTTTTTCATTGTCACCGCTCAAAGAATACGCATTTCCAATTTGATTGACCAGTTTCATTTCATCCAATGTAAAGAGAAAGTCTTCAATTTTGTCCAGTTGAAAATCCGGTATGGTCATCCGAATGGCTTGCACCAACATTTGAATTCGCTCGTCATTTGAATATCTTTTATCCAATCCTCCCAAAAGGACTTTCGATCGAAGAATAAACTGTTGTGTGATTTGATCATCTGGCTTTACAATTTTCTCAAGCTGACTTATTTTGTCAAAGCCATCCTCAACGCACTTTAGCGCATTACAGGCAACAATTTCTTTCTTGAGTGCTTCTATTTCCAGTTCTTCCGGTGTTACCAGCGCATAATATCGGTCATCCGGCAGACCAAGGCGCTGTAGAATCGCATTGATTCGATTTCGGCTGGGAGTCTGTTTTCCGTTTTCAACTCTGGACAATGTAACAGATTCACAAATGCCTGCACAGACCTGCTCCTGTGTCAACCCGAGATCCAAACGCCGCTGGCGGATATACTCACCCAATTTGTAATTCTGCATTTAGCAACTCCCTCCAAACTTTAGTATTGCCATAATTGTAATATACTAGATTTTGCACATGTGTGCAAGCGTCTCTTGTGCAAACCTGTCGTCCCATGTAATTTTTTATTACACCAGACGATATGGTCAATCGAAACTTTTTGTGATAAAATACCGGAACAGCAGATTAAATGCATTCTAAGCTCTTTGATATACACATGGAGGAAACAATGATACACTATCTGAAAAAGCAATGGAGGCTCAGTACCCTCACCGGCTTGTTTGCCATCATCGCCTATGGTGCTCAGGCTCTGATTCAACTTGCCTTGATGAAGGTTTTTGATGCCGTTGTATTGCTGGATCTGCGAAGTACTATCTTTTGGACGGCAGCCGATCTGGCCTGTTGGGGGAGCTATCTTCTTTTTACTGCTTTACAGGAACATTGTCAGGCCAAAACTATTCGCGCTTTGAACAATACAGTACGAGATGAGTTGTATCACTCCTTCCTGCGCAAGAGCCATACCGATTTTCATCAGTTCGACACCGGCGAATATCTCGCCCGGTTGACCAATGATGTGAAGCAATTAGAACAGCTTGCTTGGATTCCCTTCTTCGGCTGTGTAGGCAAAATTGCGCAGATCGTGTTCAGCGTTTTGGGGCTCGCCTTTTTGCATTGGTCGCTGGTTGTTTTTTCTGTGATCACAGCAGTTGTCCTTTGGCTTTCCCCGAAACTGTTCCAGAAAAAGTTGGAACTATTGGGACAAAACTGCGGTGTGCAGCAGACTGCCGCCATCAACCATTTGAAGGACCTTCTGACAGGCTTTGACGTACTCCAGTTTTTTGGCAGAGGAAATCTCTTTCTCCAGCAGGGAAATAGAATCAGCGATGACATTGAAAAGCCCAGTTGCCAGCTGAGCTATGGCAAATCTCGCATGGAGGCGTTGATTGGCTTTATCAACGTCGCACTTCAGCTCGGCTCGCTTGTGCTGATTGCTGCGCTGACCAGCATGGGACTTGTCACCACAGGCACACTTGCCGGTGGTGTCAATCTGATCGGAGGCGTGGCAAACGGCTTTAACAGTTTGGCCGGTTTGCGTCTCTCCCTCTCAGCCAGCAAGCCCTACTTTTGCAAGCTGTCAACGGTTGATACTGATTCCAAATCGGAAGAGATTGCTCCTATGTCACCGCTGAAAGCCTCCATTACGGTAGATAGAGTTTCTTTCTGCTATGATGAGAAAAAGCCCATCCTGAAAGATGCCTCCTTCCGCTTTGAAAAGGGCAAAAAGTATGCCCTGACAGGATCCTCCGGCTGTGGAAAATCCACTCTGCTCAAGCTGCTTTTGGGCTGGCTGCCGGACTACATCGGTACGATTTCGTTTGACGATGTGGACATTCACACCGTTACACCCGCTCAGCTCCAGCAACAGATGAGTTACATTGAGCAGAATGTGTTCCTGTTCAATACTACGATTCGGGAGAATATCACACTGGGTGAAGATTTCTCGGAAGAGCAGCTGCATGCGGCCATTCAGGGCAGTGCCCTTGCCGCAGATTTGGCCGCCATGCCAGATGGCCTTGACACCGTTGTAGGTGAGGATGGCAGTAATCTTTCCGGCGGTCAGAAGCAGCGTGTCGCCATTGCCCGTGCCCTAATTCACAATCGCTCCATCCTGCTGGTGGACGAGGGCACCAGTGCACTGGATCAGAAAAACGCCGACCTTGTGGAAAAGAGCCTGCTTACCAATCCCGACCTGACACTGATTCTCATCAGCCACCACCTGTCGGCAGAGCGCCGTGCGCAGTTCGATCATGTGTATGAGCTGACACCTGTAACGCAATGATTGCCCTGTAATTTTCCCTCAAATCGCAAATATGCCCTGCATGCCGATCAATGCCGGTGTGTGGGGCCTTTTGCAGTGAAACCGAGACACTCCACAAGGCTGCTCATAACTGGGCACCGCCTATCCAAGTGCCCAGCCGAGAAGATTCCAAAGAGCCGCAGAATGCTCTTTGGCACACGACTTTGCTTGCAAAGTCTAGTGTGTTACACCTTGGTTCCGGCTGATGCGGAAAAGGGGCTGCGAGCAAAAGCTCAAGCCCTACCATTTGGAGGACTTGTACACCACACCCCCTGCGGGCAGTATCTTGAGGGGAAGAAGCAGGTGCTTTCAGACAAGCAGAAACAGCGTTTGCTTTCTGGCACGACTATCCATGAAGTACACCGCTTGCTGGGGACTGCATTCCGTTATGCCGTGGAGTGGGGCATCCTCATCAAAAGCCCTGTTCCTGTGGATAGCCCTAAGAAGTCCACACAGGAACGCTCCATCTGGGACGTTGGCGAAATGCAGGCTGCACTCGCCAGCATGGAGGACCCGATTTTGCATCTGGCTGTCCACCTGACACTGGTGGGTGCACTCCGAGAGGGTGAGGTTGCCGGACTGACCCCGGAGGACATCAACTTCGATGCTGCCGATGGCATGGGAACATTCACCATCAACAAATCTATGCAGCGTGTCCAGAAAGCGTCACTTGCCAGAACAGGGAAAGACTGCATTCTCCGGGAGTTCGAGGACAAGCGCGAGGGCAGCAACACGGTTCTGGTTCTGAAAAAGACCAAAACGGCATCTTCCTGCCGCACGATTTTCATGACGGAAGCTCTGAAAGAAGAACTGAAGCACTGGTTCAAGCATCTGGAAATGGATGAGGCTGACATGGATGGCAGATACCGCAACAGCGGGATGCTCCTGCGCCTGCCGAACGGTCTGGCAGTTGAACCTGTCCTGATTCGGAAGAAATTCGAGAAATGGCAGGATGCTCACCCGGTGTTCCCGCACATCGTCTTTCACGGCTTGCGCCATTCCAGTGCCACCTACCAGCTAATGATCTCCGGCGGCGATGTGAAAGCGGTACAGGGCACAACGGGTCACGCCAGTGCCAATCTGCTGGTCAACACCTATGCACACATCCAGCAGGATTCCCGCAAGAAGCTGGGTAAAAAGTTCGAGGAAGGCTTCTACAAGCCGGGAACAACACCTGTGCAGGTTGCCCCGGTTGAAGCAGAACCGACCATCTCTATGTCGGCTCTGCTGGAGCTTTTGAAAGACGCGGACCCTGCTGTAAAAGCACAGCTCCGCTTGGCTCTGCTGACCTGAATTGCAAAAAATAGCACGAATTGCAGAGTAATTCACGGACTTACTCCATCTGACATGAAAAATGCGGACCGTGCAAAAACCGTGCAGAGACCGTGCAAATGGCGTACAAAAAGAAAATCCCACGAGAAATCTTGTGATTCTTCGTGGGATTTTGGTGCGCTCGAGGGAACTCGAATCCCTGGCCCTCTGATTAAAAGTCAGATGCTCTACCGGCTGAGCTACGAGCGCATATTTTCAGATTTACAGATACTGCCGAATTATATTACCACACCCGCGCCAAAAAAGCAAGAGGAAAGCGCAAAAAAGTGCCTTTCCGCAGCACACAGACCCCCGCCGGGAGAGCACCCGTTCCTTTTATAAAAGCCAGTTTTACCGTCGCCTCTCTGGGACGCGGATATTCTGGCGGCAACTTCCTCTTTACAAATGGGGCGCGAACCAGTACAATCAAAGCAGAACGAACTGTCCCGGCTCGTATGCGGCGGGGCTTTTTGATAGGAGGCTGTTTTATCATGAAAATCTCTCGTCGGTCTGTCCTTCATATTTCCGGGCTGGCAGCGGCAGCGCTGGCCCTGACCGGCTGCTCTGCGGCTGGAAGCGCCGCGCTGGGCGGCAAGCTGCCCGGCCTGCTCAAGGGTCTGGCAAAAAAAGGGGAGACTGCTGCTTCGTCGGAAGCTGCCAGCGACATGGCCGTTACCCCGCCGCCCGAGGGCGAACAGCTTGACCCGGCCTTCGGCGTCATGCCCGAGTACGACGCCGACATCCTCACCGGCGCCGCGCGCAGCACCAACAGCCGCCCGGTGGCTGTGATGGTCAACAACATCGCCAACTCCCAGCGCCAGAATGCCCGCCCCCAGCGGGGCATCGGCAGCGCCGACCTGCTCATCGAGGCCAAGGTCGAGGGCGGCATCACCCGCCTGTGCGCCGTGTTCAGCGACGCCGACAGCATCCCCGAGGTCGGCCCCCTCCGCTCGGGCCGCGACCAGTTCCTGCAGCTGCTCATGCCCTGGAACATCCTCTACTACCACGACGGCGAGAGCATCTTCTGCACCCAGTTCGTCAGCGTGTACGGCTACTCCGGGCTGAACATCGGCGGCAAGAATTATTTCAAGACCCCGATCCACCCCATCGTCTCCCACCGCAATAACCGCGGCCGCGATGTGGCCTACGAGCACACCGAGTTCACCTCCGGCAAGGAGATCTGCAAGGCCGCTTCTGATGCCGGCATCAGCCTCTACGCTCCCAGCGAGGGGACGTTCTTCCACTTCGCCGACTACCGCACCGACGAGGTCAACAAGCTCAAGGGTGAGCCCTCGGCCAAAAAAATCGCCATCGTACATTCGGAGAGCTACCGCACCTCGTTCAGCTACTCCGCACTCAGCCACACCTACGCGATGCAGATGTACAACTCCTCCAAGAAGGCCACTGAGAACACCGTTGATGAGCTGACCGGTGAGCAGCTCGCCTTCGAGAACGTCGTGGTCTGCTTCGCCGACATGGACGCCTACGCAGGTGACTCCCATGACGTGCAGGAGGTGCAGTACATCAAGGGCGGCGACGCCTACCTCTTCACCCGCGGCGGCGTGCAGGTGGGCCGCTGGGAAAAGACCTATCCCACCAACCCCCTCAAGCTTTACACCAAGTCCGGCGAGGAGATGACCCTCAACCGGGGCAAGACCTACTTTGCACTGGTGGACAACGACGAGCTGAGCAATTTCAGTTACCAGTAAGCCCATGAGGAACATGACGATGAAGCGCATTCGAACTGCACTCTGCCTCATTTTGGCCGCCGCGCTGCTGGCAGGCTGCGCCTTTCTGCCCAGCGACAGTGAGCCGGAAACGCCCGCCCCCACCGACCCGCTCACCGGCCTTGCTCTCGAGTGGCAGGGCCAGCGTCCGGTGGCCGTGGCCATTGAGAACAGCACTGCCTCCACCACGCAGTGGGGCCTTTCCTCGGCATCGGTGGTGCTGGAAGCCCTCACTGAGGTGGGTACGTCCACTGAGCTCTGCCTCGTCTATCCGGCGCTGGCCGCGACCCCGAAGGTCGGGCCGGTGGCCGCCGGTCAGGACATCTACTGGCGGCTGCTGGTGGGCCAGCAGCCCATTCCGGTACAGCGGGGCGGGGGACAGTTCGACCAGAACTTCCTCGATTACTATTCCATCCGGGCCGTGGATGCTCTGGAGGCCGGGCGCACCGCCTTCGACTGCGGCAGTGAGTGGAGCAACGCACCGCTGTGGTACACCAGCGGCGAGGCCATCTCTAATGTCTTGGACGAGCTGAGCATCTCCTCTGTTCTGACGGAATCCCGGGTGACGAGCGCCGCATCCGCCGCGGCGGACAGTGCGTCCTCCGGGGCCGACGCAGTGCTGTCCATCCCTGCACTTCTCCCGCAGGAAGCAGACGGCAAACTGCCGGACGCCACCGCGCCGGACGCGGTGAATGTCCGGGTCTGCTTTGACGACGACAACGCCACCGGCTTTTCCTACGACGCTGACAGCGGGCTTTACCGGATGCTCCACGCCGACGGCACGCCCCAGCTGGACGCCAACAACAGCCAGCAGGCCGGGTTCGATAATCTGCTGGTGCTGTTCAGCGCCTCCGAGCTGCGGGACGACGGCAAGACCTACGACTACGATTTGAGCATGGGCGGCGGCGTCTGGCTCAACGGCGGGCATCTGTGGACCATCACCTGGACGCAGGGCCGGGACAACACGCTGCTGCTCTACGACGCCGATGGCCGCACCATGAACATCGAGGCCGGGACGAGCTATATCGCTCTTGTCACCAGTCTGACCGGACAGGAGCTGACCGTTACCAATTCCAGCGGAGAAGCGATCCTTGGATAAACAAAAAGACTTCTGCACGACGAAATGCAGAAGTCTTTTTTATTTCCAGGCTGCGGCGCGCGCCTGTGCGCGGGGCGGGTTTTATTCTTTCGGTCAAGTGGCTTTGCGCTCCGCGCGGGCCAGAGGCAGGGCTGGTTTTTTCTTTGAGCTGATTCTCGCGCTGGTGGCGCGGGGCAGTTTTTTTCTTTCGGTCAAATGGCTTTGCGCTCCGCGCGGGTGCGCCTGCGGCGCGGGGCGGGTTTTCTTTTTCGGTCAAATGGCTTGCGCTCCGCGCGGGCCAGAGCGCTCTTTCATTAAGGCTGATTGTTCTCTTTTGATGTCAAAAGAGAACCAGAAAACCACCAGCGATTTCGACGCGCTGGATCCACGAGAAAGGGGCTGCTCGCCCCTTTCAGACCCCGAAGGGGAAGTCGAAGTGGAAAAATGCTAGTCGCTTCGCTTAACGCATTTTTCTCACTTCTCCGATTTGCTGCTCCGCAGCTGGTGTTACCTCTCTGCTGACGGTAAAGTTCTGCTAAAGCCTGAAATCTTCGGCGAAGCCGTAAAACGGCGGAGGCTCAAAATGCGGTTAAGAGATCTTCGTGCGAATGCACGAATCTCCAGCATTTTGAGTTGGAGCCCACCTCTCCGGGATTATCAAGGGCGAGCAGCCCTTGATTCGTGCCTCCCGCGCCTCGAAAGTAGCGGGCACTTTTCTGGTTCTCTTTTGGTGCGCAAAAGAGAACTTAGCCCAGCGTAAAAGCGCTCTAACCCCGCGCCACCGGCGCGAGAAGCCGTTTACAAATCCACTACGCTTCCGACTTCCGCCGGCGTCGCCGGCACCGGTCCGAGGCGGACTGCGTCGGCGTCCCGGCGCACCACGAACTCCACCGGCTGACCGGCGGCAAAGGCGGGGCGATAGCTCAGCTCCAGCGCCTCCCAATCCTCCGGGACAGCACAGAAGCAATGGAGCATTGCGCCCCGCCCGGCGGCGAGGTTGAGCGTAAAGACCGAGGCATCGGCGGCGTTCTCCGCGTAGAGCGGTGCCGCAAAGCTGCCGCAGGGGACGCTCTGGCCCCCGCAGCGGGCGGTCACGCCGCTGTCCAGACTGTAAAGCTCCTTCAGGGTCGAGACATCCCGGCTGTGAAGATAGCTTGCGCCCACCGGCAGGGTGCGGGCCGAGAGGTTCTCCACCGAGAGGTAGACCAACACGCCGCCCAGCCCGGGCGCGGGCGCATAGCCCAGCAGCTCCACCGCCGCCTTGCCGTCCAGCAGGGCAGGCTGGCCCATCACGCGGGGCTGTGCCGCAGCCGCCGAAACGCCTGTGAGCAGGGCTGCGGCCAGACTGACCGCGCCCGAACCGGCGCATTTCAGGAACGACCGGCGGGAAAGAGACTGAGACATTGGGGACTCCTCCTTGCAGCGAGAAAAATCATTCACTTTATAGAGTATCGGTTTCTTTGCCCCCTGTCAAGGGTTTGAAAGCGTTCTTCCGCAGGTTTTGCGTTTTCTTTGCTGATTTTGTACCAAAAGAGTACAAAAATGCCGCCCGGCGGAAAAATCGCAGGGCGGCAGAGCGTTCTTTCTTATTCGAATGCTTCATTCTCCTCGGCTTCGGCCTGACCCCGCAGGGTATCGGCATAGCCGAAGGGGACGATGTCGATGGCCTCCACCAGACGGTCGCGCATCCAGAGCTGGACGTCGGTCTGGACGGTGTAGCCGCAGCCGGGGTCTGCCATCCACTGCTCGGGATGGCGGGAGGGGAGGGCGCGCTGGCTCAGCATACTCATGATGACGCCGCCGTGGGTCACGCAGGCAGCCTCGGTGACGTCCATCCGGATCATATACTCGAACAGCTTGAGCAGCGTCTCCGAGCAGCGGGCGTGGAACTGCTCCGTGGGCTCTGCGCCCTCCGGCACGAAGCCGGAGCCCGGGGTGATCCACTTCTTGAAGTCCTCGTTCTTCACCAGCTCCTTGACGGGATGGTTCTCAAAGACGCCGAAACCGGCCTCCCGCAGGTCATGCACCGAGAACTGGTGGGTCGCATTGGGGAACAGGATGTTGGCCGTCTCCACGGCGCGCATGAGCGGGGAAGAGAAGACGGTATCCACCTGCGGATACTCGAACCGCTCTTTCAGCTCGGCCAGCTGGGCGCGGCCCTCGTCACACAGGGGGATGTCCGTGCCGCTGCCGATGTAAAGGCCCTGTAAGTTGCCGGAAGTCAGGCCGTGGCGGATGAGATGGAGCTTAAAGGTTTTCATGCAAAAACACCTCTTATGAGCTATCTATTCCTGTGCTGATTCGCACAAATCTTGCTTTTCTGCTGATTTTTCCGGCACCATCAGACACTAAATATATGCCGGTAAAGTTTATTTTAACATAGATATGGTAGAAAGAGCAACCCCTTTGACAAAAACGCCGAAATTCCGGCGGAAAAACCGTCACTTTTTCGCTTTACAAGTCGTTTTCCATTGTGTATAATCAACGTGCTGTAAACCAAAAATCAAGGAAGTCCTATTTTTATCTGAGGAGCCAAACATCATGGAGTTCAATCGTATCATCAAACTGCTGCGCAAGGAGCGCGGCATCACCCAGAAACAGGCGGCAGAGGATCTGGGCGTTTCGCAGGCCCTGCTTTCCCACTACGAAAAAGGCATCCGGGAGTGCGGCCTGGATTTTGTGGTACGGGTGGCAGACTATTACAATGTCTCCTGCGACTATCTGCTGGGCCGTTCGGCAGAGCGCAACGGCATGATGCTCTCGGCAGAGGACATCCCCAACCCCGACAAGATGAAGGACAACATCTACCACGGCAGCGTCCTGCCCACGATGAACAAAAAGCTCATCTCCAACAGCCTGAACGTGCTCTACGCCAAGATAGGCGAGTGCCACAGCAAGGCCCTGACCACCGAGGTGAGCGCCTACCTGATGACCGCCGTGGCCAAGATGTTCCGTCTGCTCTATTCCGCCGAGTCCCACAATGCCCCCAGCATGTTCAGCGTGGACGCCCGGCGCTGGCCCGGCTACTCCGACGCTGTGATGCACTCGGCTCAGGCCAATGTGGAGGCCCTGCTGGCCGGCGAAGCGCTGCCCGGCGGCGAGGGCGTGGCCGACCCGTCCTGCCTCGCCATGACCACCGAGAGCCTGACCCGGGAATACCCGCTGTATACTCCCAGCCTGCTCAATCTGGTCAAGACCAGCGAGACCCGCGCCCGGGAGCTGACCGGAGAGGACCGCACTTAAGTCTCTGTGAAACTAGTGTAAATTCTGCCGTTTTTTGCTTGCATCTGCGTGCAAAAGATGTTATAAACAAAGCAGAACATTTTCATCGCACTTCATCATAAAGCGAATTCAAGGAGGGACACATCCATGTCCAATAAAATTTCCCGCCGCACCTTCCTCAAGTGTACCGGTGCCTCCGCAGCAGCTCTGGGCGCTGCTGCCATGCTGGGCGGCTGCGGCTCCAGCACCAGCAACGCCATCGAAGTCAAGGTCGGCGACAAGGTCAGCAACTGGAACAATCTGGGCGTTCAGCTCACCAGCGTCTTTACCATGGCCAACACCCCCGACCTGCCCGGCCACGAGTATGTCGCTGTGCTCGTCACCGCTGTGAACCGCTCCGGCGCGACCACCTTCAACATCGGCGCACAGAACCTCGCCGAGCTGGATGCCGCCTATCCGCTGAACGATGAGGCTACCAAACTCGATGTCGCCCGTCAGTACTTCCACGCTCTGGCCGCCTCCACCACCGATTTCACCGCTGTCTGCGACGGCGCTGAGGCCGAGGTCGGCGCTTACATCCAGCTCTATGATGCCGCCGCTCAGAGCTTCTCCGAGTCCACCAATCTGCCCCCGCAGGGCGCAGGCTACATCCAGCTGATCTGCTGCGTCCCCACCGGCTGGCAGAAGCTGAGCGTCACCTTCACCCCGACCTTCGCGGCAAACAAGAGCCTCACCTTCTCTCTGAGCTCTTCTGACCTGACGAAGGCCTGAGGCATTTTTCCGAGACGAAATTCCGTCATAAAGGGCAGAGCTTCCCCACAAAATTTTTGTGAAAAGCATTGACATCTGCTGATTTTTCGCCTATTGTATAGGCAAGACGCCCTTCGGGGCAGTACAATGATTTCTGTGTTTCTACATAAAGGAGGAACGATCATGTCCTTAGAATTCAACCGCCGCTCTTTCCTGAAGTACAGCGCCGCCGCTGCCGTGGCTGTGGCTGGTTCCAGCCTGCTCGTTGGCTGTGGTGAGGATGAGTATCAGAAGACCGGCTCTCTCGGTGCCAAGCTGAAGCTGATGGGCACTGCCCAGACCTATAAAACTGGCGAAGGCGCACCCACTTACAATAGTACGAATAAGACGTTCACCTGCAAAATCAACATCGAGTGCACCACTAAGAAGGTTCCTCTGTGTGTGATGGCCTCTAATTTTGAGCTTACTGTAAACCCCGGCAGCAAATCCGAGAAGAACTACGGAGGCAATTTGGTCACTGTTTACCCGGAAGAGAAAGATCTCACCGCCGATGAGGGTGCAAAAGATTTTACTGTCACCTTTAAAGGCACCACTACCGATCAACTCGAGTTTAAGGACGGCGACAAGGTCGAGTTCAAGTACTGGCCCCGCATTCTGGCCAGCAGCGGCAACAGCGGCTACACCCGCGCTTTCTGCACTTGGAAGATGACCGCCAACGTCGATAAGTCCGGCGCTGTCACCTTTAAATAATCTATTTTTTGCACTCTGCGCCCAAGGCTCACGCCTTGGGCGTTTTTATTTGCATCTCTCCGTCATTCTGCCAAAACGCAAGCGAAGATTTTTAGTGGTTTTGTGTCTTGTGCATAAGGTGCTTTTCCTGCTACAATAAGAGCATACCAACCGGGGAGCGCAGCGGCCGGACAGATGTGCCGCCGCGCTGTTTCCTTTTGAGGGATGGGCGTCCTGCCTGATTTCACAAGAACAGGAGTGTGCAGTTATGATCAATATGGTAAAGCTTCCCACCAACAAAAGCAGTCTGTTCCTGCGCGTGGCAAAGGGCCACTTCGCCACCAGCCACAGCCACATCAACTACTACATCGACGTCACCACCCAGAAAGCCCGCCTCTCGGAGGCGAAGGCTGTCGCCAAGGAGCTGGTGGCTGCCTATCAGCACAGCACCATCGTGGACACCGTGCTCTGTCTGGACGGCACGCAGGTCATCGGCACCTGTCTGGCCAACGAGCTGACCAAAGACGGCTTTGCCAACATGAATGCCCACCAGACCATCTACGTCATCACCCCCGAGTACACCAGCGGCAGCCAGATCATCCTCCGCGACAATCTCGCCCCGATGGTCAGGGGCAAGCACGTCCTCATCCTGTCGGCCTCCATCACCACCGGCTACACCGTGCAGGCGGCCATCGAGGCGGTCAACTACTACGGCGGCACCGTGGCGGGCCTGTCGGCCATCTTCGCCACCACCCACGAGTGTCTGGGCATCCCGGTCACCTCCATCTTCGACCCCTCCAGCCTGCCCGACTACGCCAGCTTCGACAGCCGCGACTGCCCCATGTGCAAGGCCGGCCAGCCCATCGACGCACTGGTGAACAGCTTCGGCTATTCGGCCCTCTGAATCTGAAATTTTCCTCCCTCTTTCTCCCCGCCGTGCAGCTGCATGGCGGGGAGTTCTATTATAAAAAAGAGCCGTCAAAGGCATTTTATTGCCCTTGACAGCCATTTAAAAAATGATTATACTACAAATAAGAAAGGCGCTGGCCTGCAAACGGCTTGCTCCTTACCTTAGTGGATCAAGAAAAAATGACCGCACAGATGTAGAGAGTCAGGCGGTCATTTTTTCTTGTCTTTATCATTACTGTGAGAAACAGTCCATGTGATTTGAAACGTCACAAAAATTGCTCCACCGAGAAGCGAGAGCAGTAATACGACCTGTTCAAACGTCATGGTGCATCCCCCCTTTCCGCCCTTGAGCGTGCAGGGGAGCGAGAATCCAAGAAAATCGCCTTGCCCGGCACACTCAGGTGCCGGTAAGGAGAAAGCCGCCTGCGTTTGTGGCACAGCGCCCCGCCGCCAAAAGCGGCAGTTTCATGATAACATATTTTCTGACAAAAAACAACGAGGCTTTGCGAACGCAAGGCCTCGTTGTTTTTATTTTTTCATCTTCGGAAACACGAAGGAATTATGCCGGTATGCGATAAGCAGCTCTATGGTCATGAAGCACCAGATGACCGGCTCGCAGAGGATGACCGCGTTATACTCAAAGCGGGGGATGAAGAGCAGGACGAAGACGATCTTGCCCAGAAACTCGATGACGCTGGACAGCAGGGGCAGCACCTTCTCGCCCATGCTCTGCAGAGCGTAGCGGGTGGAGAGCAGCATTCCCAGCACGGCGTAGAAGGGTGCGTTCCAGACCAGATACCGTGCGCCGTTTTCCAGCACCACCGGCTCCGAAGAGCCGGACACCAGCTTTACCATCCACTCCGCACCTGCCGCCATGAGCAGGACAGCAGCCACAGCCACCACGACACTGTAGAGATAGATGTCCCGCATTCCGCGGCGGACGCGGTCGGGATGGTTCGCGCCGTAGTTCTGGGAGACGTAGGTCGAGCAGGCAGAGGCCATCGCCGACAGGGGCATATCCGTGAACGCGAAGAGCTTTCGGGCTGCGGTGTGGCCCGCGATGACCAGCGTACCGAGGCCGTTGATGCCGTACTGCAAAACGACAGAACCCGCCGAGACGATGCTGCTCATGAGGCCCATGGAGATGCTCTGGCTGAACAGCTCCCAATAGAGGCGGCTCTCCACATGGAAGTGCTTTTTCCCGGGCAGGAGCAGCCGGGCGCTGCGGAAGACATACAGGATGCAGAGCGCCACCGACACGCCCTGAGAGATGACCGTCGCCACACCGGCACCGGCCACGCCCATGCCCAGCACGGCGATGAACCAGAGGTCGAGGATGACGTTGAGCACCGACGAGAGGATGAGGAAGACCAGCGGCATGAAGCTGTTGCCGATGGCCCGCAGCAGGCCGGCGCAGAGGTTATAGGCAAACATGACGATGACGCCGAGGTCGATGATGATGATGTAGCCGTAAGCGTCCTCTAAAATTTCCGCCGGGGTGTCCAGCAGTTCCAGCAGCGGATGCAGGCCCGCCGCGCCCGCCAGCGTGATGACCGCCGACGCGATGATGCCGATGACGATGGAACCCGCCACGGTCTGTTTGAGCTGGTCCTCGTCTCCGGCCCCGTAGGCGCGCGCTGCGACGATGGCGAGGCCGTTGCCGATACCGATACCAAATCCGACCAGAAGCTCGTAGATAGCCCCGCAGGCGCCAATGGCGGCAAGGGCGGTATCGCCCAGCACATTGCCGACGATCATGGTGTCCACGGTATTATAGAGCTGCTGGAAGAGGCACGACACCAGAATGGGCAGCATAAAGACGAGCAGGCTCTTGAAGATGGGGCCGTTCATCAAATCGACGTTCCGGTTGAAGAATGATTTTTTCGCGGGGGACTGGGTCATAGTCTTCTCCTTTATACTTTAAGGCGGCTCGCCCTCTCCGTCACCTTCGGTGCCACCTCTCCCAGAGGGAGAGGCTTTTGGCTCCCCCTTTGAGGAAAGACTTCCCCCGGTCGGGGGAAGATGTCGCGTAAGCGACAAAAAGGGGGTCTGGCGCGTGAGCGCCTGAGAGGGCGCAGGCCGCTCACCAGAAAACAAGGCTACCGCACAGATAAACTGCGCAGTAGCCTTGCTTCAAAAATTCAGAAATAATTACAGCTCCTGTGTCTCGAAGCCGTTGATGGTCAGCACTTCCACACTCTTGAAGCCTGCGGCCTTGACGGCGGCAGCAGCCTCGTCGAAGCCGAAGGTCAGGCTGTCCACATCGTGGGCGTCGGAGGTGATGATGACCTTGCCGCCCATCTTCTGCCACTCGCCCAGAAGCCATGCGCCGGGGTAGAAGTCCTTGCGGTAGCCGCGGTAGACGCCGCCGGTGCTCACTTCCAGCAGGCAGCCGTGCTCTTTGGCAGCATTCAGCGCCTTGAGGGCTGCGGCCTTATAGCGGGGCGACTCCTCGTCAAAGAACTCACCGGCAGCGTTCAGCTTCTTGATGAGGTCGATGTGGGCCAGAATGTCGGGACCCATGGCCGCCACCTTCTCCACCTCGGCGAAGTATGCCTCCACAGCGGCCAGCGGGTCGCCGTCGAAGTCGTCGTAGATGCAGTCGTGGAGATCCTGGGGACGGAAGTCGATCTCGTAGTACTTGCCGGTGTTCTTGCCGTAGAGGTGGTGCGCAGAGCCGATCCAGTAGTCGTAGCCGGTGCACTTGTCCTCGCTCAGCAGGTCCCACTCGATGCCGCAGAGGATGTCCACCTTGCCCTTGTACTCCGTCTTGAGCTTGGCGATGGTGGCCTTGTACTGGGCCGTGCGGCTGGGGCTCATGCAGTATTCACGGTCGCGCTGGGTATAGCTATGGCCCGTGAAGCCCAGTGTGGTCAGCCCCTGCGCACACGCAGCGGAGGCCATCTCCTGCAAGGTGTTTTTGCCGTCGCACATCGTCGAGTGACAATGGACACTGGACTTCTTATAATCTGCCATAGTGAATCACTGCATCCTTTCCTGTTTGACCTTGTGGTCGATAACGTGTCGTTTTTCCAGCTCGCGGGTGATGTCCTCCACCGTGATGCCGGCCTGCACCATCAGCACCAGCACATGGTATGCCAGATCGCTGATCTCGTAGACCGTCTCGGCCTTGTCTTCCTTTTCGCCCGCGATGATGACCTCAGTACACTCTTCGCCCACCTTCTTGAGGATCTTTTCTTTTCCCTTCTCGAAGAGATAGGTGGTGTAGCTGCCCTCTTTGGGGCTGGTCTTGCGGCCCTTGATGAGGTCATACAGCCCCTGCCAGCTGAACTGCTTCAGCTCCGGGGAAACATACACTTCGTTGAAAAAGCAGCTCTCGGCACCGGTGTGGCAGGCGGGGCCGCTCTTGACGACCTCCACCACCAGCGCGTCGGCGTCGCAGTCGGCGGTGATGGACACCACACGCTGGACGTTGCCGCTGGTCTCGCCCTTGCGCCAGATCTCCTGACGGCTGCGGCTCCAGAACACCGTCCGGCCCTCCGCGATGGTCAGCGCCAGCGTCTCGGCGTTCATGTAGGCGAGGGTCAGCACCTCTTTGGTGTAGTGGTCCTGCACGATGGCAGGGATGAGGCCCTTTTCGTCAAATTTCAGGTCCATAATGTTTCTCCTTCCCCGCAGGGGGACAGCTATAGTTTAGCGTATTCGGCGGGCAAACGCAAGGGCTCAGAGCCGCATTTCCACGCCATTTTCGTTTAAGTATTCCTTTAGCTCCCGGATGGTGAGCAGCTTCTGGTGGAAGATGCCCGCCCCGGCCCCTGCGCCCCGCCTTTTCCCGGGCGCTTTTGTCTTATGATAAGGTTATTTTACTTTATCAAGATAAAGTTGTAAAGCGTGAAAGTGACCGTGTTTCCATTTTTATGATACGATTTTTCTGTGCGTTTGTACAGAAAGGCGAAATGATTTCACGAAAGCCCGCTTTGAGATGATGCAGGCGCAAAAAAGGAGCCGCCGCACAGCGTTTTCCGTGCAGCGGCTCCTCGCCGTTTTATTCTCAGCCCAGCAGTTCCAGCACGCCGCTCTTGGGACGTGCGCCGACAGCCTGACGAACCAGCTTACCGTTCTCGAACAGCAGCAGGGTGGGGATGCTCATGACGCCGAACTCGGCGGCCAGATCGGGCTGCTCGTCCACATTGACCTTGCCCACCTTGACGTCGGTGCGCTCCTCGGCCACCTCGTCCACGATGGGGCTCAGCATCCGGCAGGGGCCGCACCAGGCGGCCCAGAAATCGAGCAGGACGGGCTGAGCGCTCTTCAGCACCTCGGTCTCAAAGTTTTCTTTCGTGATGGTGATGACTGCCATATCGTTTTCCTCCATAAAGAGTGTTTTTTCATCTGACAGGGACAGTATACCCCAAACTCCGGCGTTTTTCCGTGAGCAAGTCACATAAAAAGCCCGGGGCAGGCATTTTCTGCTCCGGGCTCTGGAAATTATTTTGCGATTTCAGGCTCAGATGTCCTTCAGGGCGTTCTTGCCGGCGACGTAGCCGTAGTACATGGCCATGGAGTGGCTGACGCCCTTCAGGCCGATGGGGTACTCGGTGGCAAAGCGGTTGCCTTGGATGTTGCCGGCGACGTACAGGCCGGGGATGACATTGCGGTCGGCGTCGAAGGTGTGGCAGTCCTCGTCGCTCTCGAGGCCTCCGATGCAGACCAGCAGCAGAGCAGTGGTGAACTTGTCGGCGTAGAAGGGGCCGTTCTCGACTGCCCACATACGGGAAGCGGGCTTATGGAAGTCCTCATCGTAACCGGCCTTGGCCAGCTCGTTGTAGCGCTGGATGGAGTCCAGAGCGGTCTGCTGGGCGGCAGTATCGTCCGGGTAGATCTTTGCCACCAGCTCTTCCAGCGTGTCGGCCTTCACAGCGCGGCCATCGGCCACAGCAGCTTCCAGCTGATAGGGGCTCTTGTAGTTGCGGTAGGTAGTGTTGTTCTTGGGGCCTTCGTCCTCGCTGGCGTAGTCCTCATAGTAGCAGGCGCCGCCGTGGGCTGCGGGCATATAGGGCAGCTGCTCAGGCCAGTTGGAGTCGAAGATCTGCCAGCTCTCGCGGTTCTTCTGCAGCTCGATCTGGTTTTCCAGCTGCTGGCCGGGCAGGTCCTCGTTCATGAAGCGCTTGCCGTTGAGGTCGAGGTTCAGGAAGCCTGCATTGCCCATGACGCCCACGCCGGCGAGGTCGGCGCCGCCGCCCATGTGGTGGATCATCGGGGCGTGGCTCTGCTGCACCTGAGCGCCGGCCCACATACCCAGCTGGATGCCGTCGCCCTGATTGGTGAAGTTGCCCTCCACATCCACATTGGTGAACAGGCACTGGATGTTGTTCTCGATGACCTCGGGGCAGAAGTGCTTGAGCATCTTGGTGTTCTGGGAGTAGTCGCCAGTGGAGAGGATGACGCCCTTGGAGGCGTTGCACTTGATGTACTCGCCGGTGGCGGCATCGCGGGCGTAGAGGCCCACGCAGCGGCCATCCTCCATGATGAGCTTCTCGACGAAGCAGCCGTAGAAGGTCTGGACATTGCCGGTGTCGATGGCTTTCTGCATATTGGCCTCGACGGTGACGTGCTGGTCGGGCTTGAACTCGACGGAAGTGGGGTAGCAGGGGAAACGCTCCTGCTTCCAGTCGTAGTACTCGGGCAGCGGGTAGAAGATGGGGATGATGAAGTTGTCCGCGCTCTCGTCGGGGATAGCGCTGCGGGTGGTCTCGGCGTAGTACAGGTCGGGGTTTGCCTCCACCCACCAGTCGAAGGCGTCGCCGATGTTGTGGGCCCACTTGCTCATGATGCTGCGCTTGCAGCGGTAGGTGCTCTCCACCATGTGGGAGTCGATGATGTCGTCGATCTGCTCACGGGTCCAGGTGTCGCGGCCCCACTTGGCCTGCACCCTGCCGTTGATGACGGCGTACTCGCCGCTGCGGCACTGGGGGCCGTCGGCCTTCTCGAAAGCAGCCACCAGACCGCCGTCCTCGGCGACGCTGCGGCAGGCGGCAACGCCTGCGATGCCGCAGCCCACGACTGCCACATCCACGTCAACGGTCTTGGCGACCTTGCTCTCGTCGATCTCCGGCTCGGTACCCAGCCAGTCCTCATCGGAGGAAGATGCAGCGGTGTCGCCGCCTGCGGTGTGGACGCCCATTGCCTGCTCGATGCAGCTTGCGGCGGCCTTCTTGACGGCGTTGGTGGTGATGGTAGCGCCGGAGATGTTGTCGATCTCGGTGCTCTGAGCAGCCATCAGGGCGTCCTTCAGGGTGGGGGCCGCCACGCCGCCGATGCTCTCGGTCTCGTTGGAGGCGTCAATGACCACGTCGGTGATGGCGGTCTCGCTGAAGGTCATGGTGACCTTCACCTCACCGATGCCGGCGGCGGTGCCGGTATAAGTGCCGGGGGTGTAGATGGCCTCGCCGGTGGAGGCGGCAGTGCTGCTGGAAGAGCCTGCGTTGCAGGCGGCCAGTGCGCTGGCGGTAACGCCGCTCATAGCGGCAGCGGCGGCAACCTTCAGGAAGCCTTTACGAGAGATCTTTTTCATCTGGAATGCTCCTTACTCTTTCTTCTTTCGACGTTTTCAGGCAGAAAATCGTTCTTCCGAGAGATAGTATAAAATATAACGAAGTAAAAGGGAATTAAAAAATCTTAAGCATCCTGATAAAAAAGCTTTATAAGTGTCCTATTTCCTGCTATACTGAGGCTGTATGGATGTCCCGCCGCCGGAAAGGAGTTTTTTGTCATGAACGAGCACCAGCTTCTCTGCTTTCTCACCGTGAGCCGGACGCTGAATTTCTCCGCTGCCGCGCGGGAACTCTACTGCACCCAGCCCGCCCTGAGCTACCAGATACGCAGCCTCGAAAAGGAGCTGGACGCCGCACTGTTCCGCCGCACGACGACGCAGGTGGCCCTCACCGAGGCAGGCCGCGCCCTGCTGCCCCATGCGGAAAACATCTACCGCGGCATCCTCAACGCCCGCACGGCGCTGAAAGGCTTCGGCACCCACCACACCCTGACCCTCCGCCTGCCGCCGGTGCTTTTGCAACGGGACCCCATCTACCCCATCCTGATGGCGAGGCTCCACGCCGCGCTGCCGGGCTATGAGTTCAAAGTGGACACCACGCCTGTCCCCTCCAGCTACCACCACATGCTCTGCACCGAGGCAGACGCGGCGCTCTACCTTCCCTTCGGCCCGCTGCCGCCAGAGATCCGCTGTGAGACCATCATCGGCAACCGGTTTTACCTCATCGCCGCGCCGGAGCACCCATTCTCCGGCCAAAGCAGCGTCGAGCTTTCTGACCTCGCCGGGCAGCAGATATTTTACGAGCCCCTTTATCAGGACATGGTAGATTTCGCCCGGAAGCAGCCGGGGATGCCCTATTCCACACCGGTCTGGCGGATGGTAGAAAACTACGAGTCGGCCTACGCCGAGCTTCTGGCCGGGCGGGGGATGTTCCTCTGCCCGATGATATACCCGGCTTTCCCTGCCGGGTGGCACATCCCGCTGCATCTGTCCATCCCGGACACCCGCCTGCTGACCCTGCGGGATGACCCCCGCCCCGAGATATGCACCCTGCGCAGGGTCTTCGCTGAGGTGTACGCCGAGAGGGAAAAGCTGATAAAAGCTCTGTGAGATGCAAAAACGCCGCCGTGCAATGCACAGCGGCGTTCGTTATTTCAGAGAAAGAGCTTACTTGCCCAGCATTTCCTTTGCAGTCTTGCAGATGGTGGCAGCGTCCAGACCATACTCCTTCAGCAGGTCCCATGCGGGGCCGGAGCAGCCGAACTTGTCCTGCACGCCGACGCGGCGGACAGGGGTGGGCAGCTTCTCGCTGAGCAGAGAGCAGACAGCCTCGCCCAGACCGCCGATGACGTTGTGCTCCTCGGCGGTGACGATCTTGCCGCACTCCCTGGCAGCCTTGAGGATGATGTCCTCATCTAGAGGCTTGATGGTGTGGATGTTGATGACGCGGGCGTGGATGCCCTCGGCGGCCAGGGTCTCGGCGGCCTTGCGGGCCTCGTTGACCATCAGGCCGGTAGCCACGATGGCAATATCATTGCCCTCGGTGAGCTGCTCGCCCTTGCCGATCTCGAAGTGATAGTTAGCCTCGTCGTGGAACACGGGAACCGCCAGACGGCCAAAGCGGAGGTAGACAGGACCCTGCATCTCGTAGGCGGCGCGGACAGCAGCGCGTGCTTCCACGTCGTCGGCGGGGCAGATGATGGTCATGCCGGGCAGGCTGCGCATGAGGGCGAAGTCCTCGCAGCACTGGTGAGAAGCGCCGTCCTCACCGACGGAGATGCCGCCGTGGGTAGCGCCGATCTTCACGTTCAGGTGGGGGTAGGCCACGGAGTTGCGGATCTGCTCAAAGGCACGGCCCGCAGCGAACATCGCAAAGCTGGACACGAAGGGGACATAGCCCATGGTGGACAGGCCGGCGGCGACGCCCATCATGTTGGCCTCGGCGATGCCGCAGTCAAAGTGGCGGTCCGGGTGAGCCTTCCGGAACACACCGGTCTTGGTAGCGGCAGCGAGGTCGGCGTCCAGGACCACCAGGTCGTCGTGGCCCTCAGCGGCCAGTGCTTTCAGAGTATTGCCGTAGCTCTCGCGGGTAGCGATCATTTTTACATCTGCCATCTTACTTGTCCTCCTGTTCCAGCGCGGCGTAGGCTGCGTTCAGCTCCTGCATGGCCACAGCGTACTCCTCGTCGTTGGGGCCTTTGCCGTGCCAATCCACAGAGTTGGTCATAAAGGAGACGCCGGTACCCTTGACGGTGTCCAGAATGATGCAGGTGGGCCTGTCGTTCTCGGCGTGGAACGCCTTGATAGCAGACTCGATCTGGTCGTAGTCGTGGCCGTTGATGGTCAGGACGTTGAAGTTGAACGCCTTGAGCTTTTCTTCCAGCGGGGCGCTGTTCATGACCGTCTCGGTGGTGCCGTCGATCTGGAGGTGGTTGCGGTCCAGCATGACGCAGAGGTTGGAGAGCTTATAGTGGGCGGCAAACATGAAAGCCTCCCAGCACTCGCCCTCTTCCACCTCACCGTCACCGAGGATGGTGTAGACATTGATGGGCTTGCCGCTGTGCTTTGCGCCCAGAGCCATGCCGCAGGCGGCAGACACGCCCTGACCCAGACTGCCGGTGGACATATCCACGCCCGGAGTCTCATTCATGTTGGGGTGGCCCTGCAGGTAGCTGCCGATCTTGCGCAGGGTCTTGAGGTCTTCCACCGGGAAGAACCCGCGCTCGGCCAGCGTGGCGTAAAGTGCCGGAGCTGCATGGCCCTTGGACAGCACGAAGCGGTCGCGGTCCGGTTTTTTCGGCTCCTTGGGGTCGATGTTCATATCCACGAAGTAGAGGTAAGACAGCACCTCGGCGATGTCCAGACTGCCGCCCGGATGGCCGCACTTGGCGCTGTGAGTTCCCTCGATCACGCCCATGCGGATGTGACAGGCGTGCTTGGCAAGGGTAAGCTTTTCTGCATTTGTCATGATGGTCCTCCCGTATGAACCTCAGAAGTTGCAAGTATACAGCCGCGCAAGGCACAGCTCCCGCCGCCCCATTGCGCTATAATTCAAGTTTATATTATCTATTCTGTGCAAAAAGGTCAAGCTTCTTTCAGCAAAATGTACACAGGCGGTCAAAAACTGCTCCAAACGCTTTCTTTTTTGGTCAATTTGCAGCCTGTCCGGGAGCGGTCTTGACAAATCCTGCGGCACTCTGCTATAATTTTCACGATCTCCGGCAGGAAGCCGGGCCTGCGGGCCGAAGCCCGCCTTACACTATTTTCAGCCGCCGCATTTTTGAAACAGACGCCATGAAGGGGTCTGCCGTTGGCTTGCAAGCCAACTGGCAGGCCCCTTTTTTGTTTTTCTGCGGCGCAGTCACAGGAGGAAACAGATGAAAACCAAAAACTCTTCTCCGGCCCGCAACGTCGTGCTGGCCGCACTCTTTCTGGCGCTGGCCTTCGTGCTGCCCATGGTGACGGGCCATCTGCCGCAGGTAGGCAATATGCTCTGCCCGATGCATTTCCCCATCCTGCTCTGCGGCTTCGTGCTGGGCGGGCCCTGGGGTCTGGCTGTGGGCTTTGCGGCCCCGCTGCTCCGCTCGGTGCTCTTCGGGATGCCCCCGATGTTCCCCATCGCCATCTCGATGGCTTTTGAGCTGGCAGCTTACGGTGCTGTCTCCGGCTGGCTCTATCGCCGGGTGAAGCACACCCTGCCCATGACCTACGCCACCCTCGCGGCGGCCATGGTGGCTGGCCGCCTCGTCTGGGGCGCAGTCCGCTTCGTGCTGGCGGGCCTGTCCGGCTCGAGCTTCCCGTTCTCGGCCTTCCTGTCCGGTGCGCTCTTCACCGCTGTGCCGGGCATCATCGCACAGCTGGTGCTCATCCCCCTCATCATCACCGCTCTGCAGAAAGCCAAGGTGCTGGAGTAACAGGTTCTCGCTGCCTTTATCGCAAGTCAAGAAATTGGTGCAGCATCCAAACAACATCTTTTCGATATGCAATTCAACGCTGTTGCTGTTGCATTAAAAAGTTGAATTGCTGTCATCAAGCCTCTCAGTCGAGCTTACGCTCGCCAGTTCCCCTGATAGGGGGAGCCTCTGGCAAAAAGAGAAAGTTTTTCTCTCTGTCAAAGCCTCTCCTCCGTAGGAGAGGTGGCATTGCGAAGCCATGACGGAGAGGTTTTTCGTTTGCTTTCTCCCTGACGTATTTCAGCGTTTCTTCCAAAAAAATCCTAAAAAGTTTATTTCAAACGCCGAAATTGCCCGCGATCTTCAATTAAATCTTGTAAAGTTGCAGGAATCATGTAAACTAGAATACAACATTGTGTCGCAACCGCAACGGGGAGATTGCGCTTTCCGGCAGGGCGGCAGGAAAAGGAGAGTTTCTATGAGAAACGCAAAGCAAAGCATCCGGCGCACCGTAGCCGGACTGCTGGCAGGCGCGATGCTTCTGGGCATGACACCGCTGGCCGCGTTTGCGGAGGGGTCTTCCTCCGCATCGGGCGACTGGCAGTTCAAAGCCTTCGGCACCTCCACTGCAGCAGGAGTCAACACCATCGCAGATGGCGCGGACATCAACGGCAAGGTCACCCTCAACTCCTGCACCATCAAAGATGATGGCACCATCGACAAGAAGGGCGGCAAGTTCGTCGCGGACTCCCCGGCAGACGGCCTGTCCTTCTACTACACCACCATCGACCCGACCACCCAGAACTTCTATCTGCAGGCCGATGTCACCATCGATTATGTGAACCCGGCTCCGGACGGTCAGGAGGGATTTGCCCTCATGGTGCGCGACAGCATCAGCGGCTCCGGCAGCTATTTCTCGAATCAAATTTCTGTCGTCGGCACCAAGCTCCCTCTGGACGGTGTTGAGATCAAAGACGCTGTGGGCGTCCGCAGCTACACCGGCATCATCTCCAACGAGACGGCTGCTTCCAACGACGTCAAGTCGAATCGTGCGGCGTTCAGCTCGCAGGCCATCAAGCAGGGTGACACCTACCGCGTGAGTCTGGCCAAGACCAGCAACAGCTATGTTGCCACCCAGTACGCCATCAATGCGGACGGCACCACCGGCACGGTGATCGGCTCTTCTACCCTGTATATCCCGGCAAAGAGCAGCACCGCCACCAGCGTTTCCAAGTATGCTGAGTTGGACGACCCCATGACCGTGCAGGAGGCAAAGAAGGCGTATCTGGGCTTTGCAGCTGCCCGCGGCATGAACGTGACCTTCTCCAACATCACCTACACCACCAGTGCATGGAATGCTTCGGAGTGGACCTTGCAGCCCACCAGTTACATTGCCCCGGTGTACCAGATCACCAGCCCCTCCACCTGCACCGGCAGCAGCTACGCGCTGGCCTTCAAGGCCAATGCAGACGGCACCGCCAAGGTGTACGCCAACGGCAAGCTTGTGGACAAGAACCTTGCCGTCAAGGTCGGTGAGACTCTGACCCGGAGCTACACCGTGACCCGCGACACCACCTTTAAGGTGGTGTTCACCCCGGATAAGAGCTACGTCATCAGCGCCTTTGAGAAGCTGAGCAGCTACAAGACCGCCACCATTGAAAAGAAGGTCTCGCTGCGGGCATTGGGCGCAAACGGTGTCATCGTGGTCACCCCGGACGGCACTGCTGCCCATAACGGCACCAGCGCTGCGGACGCCGTAGACCTGCAGACCGCGCTGAACTACGCCGCCGCAGGCCAGACCATCCAGCTGGCAGGCGGCACCTACGCCCTGACCGGTGAGTTGAAGGTAGAGCGCGGCCGCGATGGCACCGCCGAGGCTCCCATCACCCTGACCACCGCAGACGGCAGCTACGCCACGCTGGACTTTGGCGGCGTGGGCACCGGCTTCAGCGTCTGGGGCAATTACTGGAACATCAGCAAGATCAACATCACCAACACCGCAGACGGCGCGAAGGGTATGCAGCTGGCCGGCAGCTACTGCGTCCTCGAGCAGATGAATTTCTACAACAACGGCAACACCGGCCTGCAGGTCTCCGGCCTGTCCACTGATAACAAGGCTCTGTGGCCCAGCCACAACACCATCAAGAACTGCACCTCCATGAACAACGCAGACCGCGCGATGGAAGACGCCGACGGCTTTGCCGCCAAACTGGCCACCGGCGAGGGCAACGTCTTCGACGGCTGCATCGCTGCTTACAACGCCGATGACGGCTGGGATCTCTTCGCAAAGGCTGCAACCGGTTCCATCGGCGCGGTCACCATCCAGAACTGCGTCGCCTACAAGAACGGTTATCTGATGCTGGCTGCAGAGCCGGTCAAGAAGCAGTCGCTCCAGTTCCCGACCGTCACCTGTGACGACGACGGCAACCTGAGCTTCAGCAATGTTGCTGTCACCATCGCGGCAGGCAACGGCAACGGCTTCAAGATGGGCGGCACCAATCTGCCCGGCAACCACAAGCTCCTCAACTCCATCTCCTACGACAACGCCGCCAAGGGCATCGACTCCAACTCCTGCCCGGACGTCAAGGTCTACAGCTCCACTTCCTACAACAACGAGGGCTATAACGTCGCGCTCTACACCGGCAACAAGTCCGCTGTGACCGACTATGCCGCCGACGGTGTCATCTCCTTCCGCAAGGGTACCGACGGCAAGGAGCAGCTGGCCCTCCAGAGCCAGAGCAGCACCGCTGTCTACGGCCCGAACAACTTCTACTGGGATTCCGAAACCCAGACCAGCCACAACAAATCCACCAACACCGTCACGGTGAAGGAGAGCTGGTTTGAGAGCCTCGACACCTCCGTTGCTCCGACCCGGAACGCAGACGGCAGCATCAATATGCACGGCCTGCTCCTGCTGACCGCTGAGGGTCTGGCCGCCACCGATGCAGGCGCACGCGGTTCCGCATGGGGTCAGCCCGAGGCGGCCAAGGCGACCATCTGGGTCGTCGGCGACTCCACCGTTTCCGCTTTCGACGACAGCTATTATCTGCCGCGTGAAGGCTACGGTGAGGAGATTGCGAACTACTTCAACGCAGATGTCTACAATCTGGCTGTCTCCGGTGCGTCCAGCAAGGACTTTACCGGCATGAGCAGCTACAATACCCTGATGAACGGTTCCGATACCGTTCCGGCTCTGGGCGACGCTTCCGGCGACAAGTTCCTCATCATCGGCTTCGGCCACAATGACGAGAAGACCGAGCCTGCCCGTTACACCAACCCCAACGGCGACTACAAAACCGAAGGCTCCTTTGCCAACAGCCTCTATGTCAACTACATCCAGCCTGCTCTGGAGCGCGGTGTCATCCCGGTCGTCTGCACGCCTATTGCGCGCCTGACGAACGAGAACACCAAGGCCAGCTACGACAGTGCTTCCGGCCACAAGACCCAGACCGTCACCATTGGCGACACCGTCTATGAGGGCGGCTATTACGCACAGGCCATCCGTGATATGTGCAGCGAGCTGCACCTCATCTGCGTGGATCTGACCGATGCCACCATCAACGAGAACATCACGATGGGCAAAAAGGCTCAGTACACCCACAGCTTTACCGGCGCAAAAGAAGGCAAAAAGGGCAATCTGGTTCCCACCGGTCTTGACTTGACCCACACCAACAGCTATGGTGCAAAGCTGAACGCATGGCTCATCGACCAGCTCACCATCGACACGCCGCTGGGCGCGTACAGCAAACACAAGGAAAAGCCCACCTACAAGCAGTTCTACGGCGATGCCGCAAACCCGGATTACGTTCCTTCCAGCTATGTCTCTCCCACCGAGAACAGCACGCTCTGGCCGGCCTTTACCGACGCCAACGGCACCGTCTGGAATGGTTCCGTCTTCGGCAATGTCGGCGGCAATGATAAAATCTCCGGTGGCGATTTCACCGCAACAGTTGACGGCCAAAACATCACCCTCGGCGTCACCAACAACCGCGGTAAGATCGCGTCCACGGTGGACGGCCTGATGATGTACTACGTCAAGCTGCCTGCAGGCACCAACTTCACTCTGACCGCAAAGGCCACCGTCAACTCACTGGCAAAAAACAATCAGGTCTCCTTCGGCCTGATGGCCCGTGATGAGATGTATATTGATACCAGCATCTCCGACCCCATCGGCGATTATGTCGCCGTCGGCACCCGGAATCAGGGTGCGATCAACTGCTTCGGCCGCAAGAGCGGTGAGTTGTACGACGGCCCGGCTGCGACTGTCAAGTACGGTGCAGGCGACACCGTTGACCTGAAGCTCATCGGCACGGCAGACGGTTTCACCCTGATCTACGGCGACAACGAGACGGCTTCCACAGGCTTCGACTACGCACTGACCGCCATTGATTCCGATTACATCTATGTCGGCTTCTATGTGGCACGCAATGCAAATGTCACCTTCAGCGATATCCAGCTGACGACCAACGGCGTTTTCTCCGCTTCCGGCTCCGGCCTGAAAGCGGTATGGAACAAGGTCAAGGACCTTTTCCCGTTCTAAGCTTCGCCTGATTTTCGGGTTCTTCTTCTGATCCCTTACACACGCAAAAAAGACCAGCGTTGCGGATGCAATGCTGGTCTTTTTTCAGGGCTTTCGCTCTGCGTTATGAACATACACGAAGAAAGAAGGAAGGCAATTACTTCAGGAAGTCCGGCAGGAGTTTGCCCTGCTTGAGCCACTGATGATACTCGGCGGTCGCGGCGAACTCCACGTCGCCGGCAGAGTTCAGCGCAGTCTCCACAGAGTCCTGGATCACGCCGATGATGAAGCCGACACCGACCATCTGCATGGCCACATCGTTGGAGATGCCAAACAGGGAGCAGGCCATGGGGATGAGCAGCAGAGAGCCGCCGGCCACGCCGGAAGCGCCGCAGGCACCCAGAGCGGACATGGCGCTCAGGACGATGGCGGCAGGCAGGGTCACGGGGATGCCCAGCGTGTTGGCCGCAGCCAGCGTCATGATGGTGATGGTGATCGCCGCACCATCCATATTGATGGTAGCGCCCAGAGGGATGGAGACGGAATACATATCCTTATCGAGGCCCAGCTTCTCGCACAGGGCCATGTTGACGGGGATGTTGGCCGCAGAGCTGCGGGTGAAGAAAGCGGTCAGGCCGGACTCCTTCAGGCAGCGGAACACCAGCGGATACGGGTTGCAGCGCAGATAGAGGAAGATGATGAAGGGCGAAACGATGAACGCCATGAAGAGCATGGTACCCACCAGCAGGGCCAGCAGCTTGCCGTACTGGGTAAAGATGGCCAGACCGTTGCCGGCCACGTTGGTGTACACCAGACCCATGATGCCGAAGGGCGCCAGATTGATGATCCAGCGCACCACCTGCGACACAGCGTCGGCAGTGTCGGCGAGGAACTTCTTGGTGGTGTCAGAGCCGATGTTCTTCATGGCAAGGCCGAACATGCAGGCCCAGAACAGGATGCCGATGTAGTTGCCGCTCATCAGAGAGCTGACAGGGTTGGCGACGAAGTTGGTGAGCAGGGTGCCCAGCACCTCGCCCAGACCCTGCGGCACCACATCCGACTGCGCAGCGTCTGCCAGAACGACCGACACAGGGAACATGAAGCTGGTGATCGAAGCGATCGCAGCCGCAAGGAAGGTGGTGAGCATGTACAGCCAGATGACCGTACCGAAGCGGCGGTCCAGCTTGGAGCTGCCCTGTGCCAGCGCGCTCGCCACGATGACGAACACCAGCACCGGAGCGATGCCCTTCAGTGCGCCGACGAACAGGCTGCCCAGCTCGCCGACCCAGCCTGCACCCGGCACCGCAAGCGCCAGCACCGCGCCGATGACCAGACCGACGACGATGCGAAGGATGAGGCTGACCTCATTGTACTTCTTCACAATGGCTTTTGCACCATTCATCATATAAAACACTCCTCTGTATTTGTGCGTCCTCGACGCACACTTTTCCTGTCTCTTACCCAAAGACAGTTGTTATTATAGCACACACGGAAGAAAAGTCAAAGGTTTTCAGTGAATTTTTCGGGCTGCTTCGGCAGATTTTTTCGTTTTCAGCCTTCCTCCGCGCCGCCTTATGTGTGCGTCATAGAAATACACAATTAAAATATTTCACCGCTCAGGGCAGAAAAATCCCCCGGCAGAGTTCGTCTGCCGGGGGGTAGTCATTCTTATTTATTTTTTCTGATCTTTCAGTCGTCCAGATAGGTCACTTTGCCGGGGACGAAACCCTGGATGCCCATGCCGGGTGCATCCGAAACGGTGATATTCTTCTCGTCGAAGACCGCGCCGCCGAGGATGTGGTCCTCGCTGCAGAGCACCGGGCCGTCCAGGTCCACTTTGGTGATGATCTTCTTGGCGCAGGCCAGCTCCACGGCTGCGTTGACCGAGATCTTGGCTTCCAGCATACAGCCGATCATGCACTCCACGCCGTAGACCTCTGCCGCCGAGGCGATGCGGAGGGCGTTGGTGATGCCGCCGCACTTCATCAGCTTGATGTTCACAAAGTCGGCTGCGCCGGTCTGCATGATGCGCAGGGCATCCGCCGGGCTGAACACGCTCTCATCGGCCAGCACCGGCACACTGGCGTGGCGGGTGACGTACTGCATCCCCTCGAGGTCAGCCGCAGGGACAGGCTGCTCGACGAACTCGATGTCCAGGCCCTTCTCCTGCATCTGGTCGAGGATGCGGACAGCCTGCTTTGCATTCCACGCCTGATTGGCGTCGATGCGGAGCTTGACGTCCTTGCCCACGGCCTCGCGGACGGCGGCCAGACGGGCCACGTCCAGCTCCGGGTCGATGCCCACCTTGACCTTCAGGCAGTCATAACCGCGCTGGATGGCGGTGCGGGCGTCCCGGGCCATCTCCTCAGGCGGGTTGACGCTGATGGTGATGTCCGTCACGATATTGCTGCGCGCACCGCCCAGCATCCGGTAGACCGGGGCGCTGTACTTCTGGCCCAGCAGGTCCCACAGGGCCATATCCACGGCAGCCTTGGCGCTGGTGTTGTGGACGAGGGCCTTCTGCACGGCGGCGGTCAGATCCTCGAACTCGTCGAGGTTGCGGCCCAGAATGGCCGGAGCGATGTGGTCACGGATAGCGCCGATGATCGCTCCGGTGGTGTCGCCGGTGATGACGCCGGTAGGAGGTGCCTCACCGTAGCCCACCGCGCCGGTGTCGGTGTGCAGCTCAACGATGACGTCCTCCACGCTGCTCACGGTGCGCAGCGCTGTCTTGAAGGGGACGCGGAGCGGGGTCGAGATACGGCCCAGCTTTACCTGTGTGATCTTCATGCCAGTCCCTCCTTATTCTTCCTGCATATGCACGGTGGCCGACAGCTTCTGGTAAGCGACGCGGGGCGTGCCGTTTTCCACATGGATGATGCCGCAGCGGGCAAAACCATTCTTCTCGAGAAGATGCTGCATGATCTTGTTGTCGGCGTGGGTGTCGGCCCGCAGGCTCTCGCAGTGCTCGAGGCACCATGCGATGACCTCAGACGCCACACCCCTGCGGTCACCCGTCGAGGCCAGCCGGTGGATGGTGCCGTAAGGCACCTCATCGTTGAGCCACTGGCCGTCTTCGATTTTCGCGTAGGTGGGGTCCGGCCCGAGGATGAAGGCAAACACCGCCTCGAGACAGCCGTTCACCGTATAGACGAACAGCCGGTTGGAGTCGATGTCTTCTTCCAGCATCTCCTGCGGCGGATAGCTGTCGCCCCACTGGGTCGGGTTGCCCGAATCCGCCATTTCTTTCCGGGCATGGGCATAGATCTCTAAAATTTGCTCCAGATCAGAGCGCCGTGCTCCACGAAACATTCCGTTTCCACCTTCTCTTTCCGTGCGCCGCAGCGCACTCCCACATTTTTGCAGGTCTAGCTTTTATTGTAACACACTCTGCATCGTTTTTCCATCTTAAGACATCAAAAGACGTCCCGCAGACACGGGACGTCTTTTTTCGCAGTGTGCTCAAAGGTCAGGCCGGTGTGCGGGTGCGGGCCGCGCGGCTCTGACGGTACTCACGGGGGCTCTGACCGTACCGCTCGTGGAACAGGCGGTAGAAATAGCTGGTGTTCTCGTAGCCGACATGGGTGATGATCTGCTGGATGTTCCAGTCGCTGCGGCGCAGCAGGCGGGCGGCAGTCTCCATCCGGTGCTTCTGGAGCAATTCCTTGTAAGTACGGCCTGTCTGCGCCCGGACGCACTCGCTGACATAGGCCAGAGAGACGCCGTAGCTGCGAGCCACATTGGAGAGGCTGGCCTCACGGTAATTCTTGGTGATCTCATCCAAAGCCGCCTGCACCAGCTCTTCGCGGCTGACGGCCGCGCCGTAGGCTTCCAGCGGGAATTTCTTGATGCTCATAGGTATCCTCCGTTGCGGCGCAGCCGGGGACATGGGGGCTGTCGGAGCCGGGCCGCGCTCAGGTCTCATAAGCGTCCCTCTGTTGGGAGGCTTCTGCCTATAATACGGCGCAGCCGGGCCGGAAATTGCATAAGACAAGAAAAAACTCCAAAATTTTTCAGACGGGGTTTCGACAAAGCAAAAGCCGCCGCCCGCCTCGGGCAGCAGCTTTTCAGGAAAAGAAAAAGAGGAAAACAGAACTCAGAACATCTTCTCGTGGTGATACCGGCCCGTGCGCAGGAACTCCACCCACTCGGCGATGTTCACGGCGTGGTCGCCGATGCGCTCGAGGTACTTGATGACCATCAGCACATCCAGCGCGGCGTCCACTTTGCTGGGGTCAGCAGCGATCTCCGCCGCCAGCATCCGCTTGATGCTGTTGAAGTCGTAGTCCACGGCGTCGTCGGCGTCGATGACGGCTTTTGCCGCCGCCTCATCTTCTGCCGCAAAGGCGCTCATGGCGTCCTGCAGCATCTTGTGGGCTTTGCGGCCCATCTCAATGCTCCTGCTCACGGCGGGGTCGCCCGCCTTGCGGACACCGGCCAGATGGGGGACGATCTCCGCAATGTCGGCGGCGTGGTCACCGATGCGCTCCACGTCTGTCACCACCTTCATGGCAGCAGAGATAAAGCGCAGATCACCTGCCACCGGCTGCTGACGCAGCAGCAGGGTCATGCAGCGGTGCTCGATGTCCCGCTCCATCCGGTTGACCTCGGTGTCGCCCTTGACGATGCCCTTTGCTTCCTCGGCGTCCGCCGTGCAGAGGGCTTCCAGCGCATCTTCCACCGCGTCGGCAGAGAGCTGGCTCATCTTGGCCAGCGATTCCTTCAGGGCCGCGAGGTCGGCTTCGTACTGTGTGCGTGTGCTCATATCGCAAACCCTCCTTTTTAACCGAAGCGACCCGAGATATAGTCCTCGGTGCGCTTATCCTTCGGGGTGCTGAAAATTTCGCTCGTGGGGCCGCATTCCACCAGCTCACCCAGCAGGAAGAAGGCCGTGCGGTCGCTGATACGGGCCGCCTGCTGCATGTTGTGGGTGACGATGACCACGGTGTAGTTCTTTTTCAGCTCGCTCATCAGCTCTTCCACCTTCATGGTGGAGCCGGGGTCGAGGGCGCTGGTGGGTTCGTCCATCAGCAGGACTTCGGGCTTGACAGCCAGAGCCCGGGCGATGCACAGGCGCTGCTGCTGGCCGCCGGAGAGGCCCAGCGCGCTCTTTTTCAGGCGGTCTTTCACCTCGTCCCAGAGGGCAGCGCCCCGCAGGGAGCTTTCCACCAGCTCATCCAGCTCCGCCTTATTGCGGACGCCGTGGAGCTTGGGGCCGTAAGTAATATTGTCGTAGATGCTCATGGGGAAGGGGTTCGCCTTCTGGAAGACCATGCCCACGCGGCGGCGCAGGTCGGTCAGCTGCATCTCCTTTGAGAAAATATCCTCGCCCCGGAGCCGGACGTCGCCCTCGATGCGGACGTTCGGCACAAGGTCGTTCATCCGGTTCAGGGTCTTGAGGAAGGTGGATTTGCCGCAGCCCGAGGGGCCGATGAGGGCAGTGATCTCCTGTTCGCCCACGTCCAGCGAGATGCCCTTGAGGGCCTTGAAGTCGCCGTACCAGAGGTTCAGATCTTTTGCCGAGATGACCGGCATATTGTTATCCATAAAATACCCCTTACTGTTTCTGTTTGAGCTTTGTTTTTGCCAGACGGGCTGCGAGGTCGATGAGAAGCACCAGGACCAGCAGCACTGCGCCGATGCCCCAGGCGGAGGCGAAGTCGCCGTCCTCGAAGGCCCGCAGATAGAGCAGGACGGAGAGGGTCGCGCCGTTGGATGTGTAAGCCTTGGCGATGCTGCCCGCAATGACTTCCGCCGCGCCGGCGGTGAAGAGCAGGGCCGCGCTCTCACCCACGATACGGCCCACGGCCAGGATGCAGCCGGTGACGATGCCGTCGATGCTGCAGGGCAGCACGATGGTGCGGATGATGTGCCACTTGCCCGCGCCGAGGCCCAGAGCGCCCTCCCGGTAGCCCTGCGGCACCGTTTTGAGGGACTCCTGCGTGGTACGGATGATGGTGGGCAGGTTCATGACCACCAGCGTCAGGCTGCCGGAGAGCAGGCAGGTCTTGAAGCCCATGGTCTGGGCGAAGACCAGCATCCCCACGAGGCCGTAGATGATGCTGGGGATGCCCGCCAGCGTCTCATTCGTGAACTCGATGACCTCAATGAGCTTCCGGTTGGAGGCGTACTCCGTGAGGTAAACTGCCGCGCCCACGCCCAGCGGAAGGACGATGAGCAGGGTGAGCAGGATGACATAGAACGTGTTGAGGATGGCAGGCAGGATGCCGTCGGTGCCTTTGAGGACGCTGGCGGTGGTGGAAAGGAATTCCCAGCTGACGTGGGGGATGCCCCGCACCAGCACCAGCCCGATGACGCCCACTGTGAGGGCGATGACCAGCACTGCCGCCGCCCAGACCACAGCGGTCATGATGACGTTCCACGCGCGGCGGGAGGGGGAGAAGTCACTTTTCATCCTTGTTTCCTCCCTTCAGCACAGCGTTGAGCAGCACATTGATGACCATGATGAAGACGAACAGCACCAGCGCGATGCTGAACAGCGCCTGCTTCTGCAGGCCGCTGGCGTAGCTCATCTCCTTGGCGATGGCCGTGGTCAGGAAGGTGACGCTGCGGAAGAGGCTGTCCGGCATATTGGGGCTGTTGCCGGCCACCATCATGACGGCCATTGCCTCGCCGATGGCGCGGCCAATGCCCAGAACGATACCGGCTGCAATGCCGCTCCTGGCCGCCGGGATGCTGATCTTGAACCACGTTTCCGTATCGGTCGCACCCAGTGCCAGACTGCCCTGCTCATACTCGGGCGGCACGGCGTTGAGGGCCGTCACCGACACCGACACGATGCTGGGCAGTATCATGATGGACAGCACCACGATGGCCGACAGCAGGCAGGCGCCCGACGCCTTGCCAAACACCTTCGCCACCGCAGGCACCAGCACCTGCATGCCCAGCAGGCCGAACACCACGCTGGGGATGCCGCTCAGCAGCTCCACCGCCGTGACGACCACATTGCGCACGCCGGGAGCTGCCGCTTTCGAGAGGAACACTGCTGTCAGCAGGCCCACCGGCACGCCGATGAGGGACGCGCCCAGGGTGCCATAAATACTCGAAAGCACAAAGGGCAGGATGCCGTACTTCGGCTCGGACGCCGTGGAGGCCCACTCGGTGCCGAAGAGGAATTTCAGCGGGCCGATCTTTCCGATAGCGGGCAGGCCCGACAGGAACATATAGATGGTAATGACAGCCACGCAGCCCACGGCGAGGATGCCGCAGAGGAAGAAGATGGCGTTCATGACAGCTTCCAGCCATTGGGCCGGGGTGCGGGGAAGCTCGAATTTTTTCATAAAAACACCTGAGGGATCCCCTCGCAAAGTTACTCGTTCACCGGCACAGCGCCTGCAGTGCGGATGAGGTCGGCAGCGTCGGTGCTGGTAGCAAAGTCGAAGAACGCCTGAGCCTGAGCGGAGAGGGTGACGGAGTCGTTGGTGACGAACACGAAGGGACGCTGCACCTCATAGCTTCCGTCCTTGACGGTCTCCTCGCTGCACTCCACGCCGCCGACGGTCACAGCCTTGACGGTGTCACCCACAGCAGACAGGGAAGCGTAACCAATGGCCAGAGGGTTGGCCTCCACAGCGCTGATGACAGCGCCGGTAGCCGTCAGCTCCTGAGCGTACTTGCAGGAATCCTTGACGTCCACGATGCTCTCGAAGCCATCGCGGGTGCCGGAGCCAGCCTCGCGGCCCACCAGAACGATCTCGCCGTCGTCGCCGCCGACTTCGGACCAGTTGGTGATCTCGCCGGTGAACATCTGTTTGAGCTGGTCAACGGTCAGGTCCTCGACCTTGCTGTCCTTGTTGACGATGATGGCGATGCCGTCCAGAGCTACGATGGTGCCGGTGACGCCGGTCTCCTCAGCCTTCAGGGCGCGGGAAGAAAGGCCGATGTCCAGAGTCTTATCGGCAGCGCCGGTGATGCCTGCGCCGGAACCGGTGGGGTCATAGCTGATGGTGACATCCGGCTCGAGCTCAGCGAAGCCCTCGGTCAGGGCGGCGATGACGTTCTTCATAGAGGTGGAACCGCCGGTGGCGACATTGCCGGACAGCGCAGCCGTAGAAGAAGCGGAAGCTGCGGTGCTGGATGCGGCGGCAGAAGAGGCAGCCGTGGAAGAAGCTGCACCGCCGCAGGCGGTCAGGGCAGCAGCAGCGGCAGCAGCGCCGCAGATGGACAGGAACGAACGACGAGTGATCTTTTTCATGATAATATCTCCTTCAACTGGGCCGGCCCTTTTGTTCTGGCCGGGCTGTTTTCCTTTTCCTCATTGTATCTCTCTTGGGACGCCTTTATTGTAGCGCACCGCCCATCCAGCTGCGACCATGGCGGCGCAAAATGCAGGTAAAGCTTTGTGCGGTGTTTTTGCGCTGTTGTCATCCTCTGGTAAAGTCGGTGTGGAAAACAGGACACTTGATTTTACATTCCCGGTCAAACTGTCAAAAATCTGCACTTTCGTTTGTGCATCCCGCCCGCTGAAGGGTGCAAAAAAGGCCGCTTTACAGAACGTAAAGCAGCCTTTCAGAGCCTATGATCGAATCAGAATTTCTCTTCCGTGCCGTCCGGGCGGTAGAGCTGGACATATCTGCGCCACTTGTCCGCGCCCATCACCCGGCTGTAGCAGTCGGCCAGCTCTTTGTTGGCCGTCTCCGCATCCAGTGTCTCCCCCTCGGCAGGCAGGACCAGCACCCGGAACCATGCGTCGAAAAGATGCTCCGTCCAGCCGGTGTCAACGGCCCCGCAGCGGGCATAAAAGCCCAGACGCCGGACGGCCATGGCCTCGTCGTCGGCCTTCTCGGGACACTCGGCCTCGATGAGGATGGCCTTTGCGCCCTCCTCGTGGGCGGGCAGAGCGGCCAGCAGCTTTGCGCCAATGCCGGTGCTGCGGTAGGCGGGCAGTACGGAGAAATAGTCCAGCTGGCTCACTTCACAGCCCATAGGCCGCACCATCAGCAGATAGGACACCAGCGTCTCCCCCTCGAACACGCCCCAGGTGTGGGCCATGCCGACGGCTTCGCTGTTGAGAATCATGCTCAGGGGTTTCAGCTCGCTGGGCGGGAAGTCGCGGCGCATCTCGTCCAGATACACCCGCGTCAACTCGTCAGCGGTGAGTTTCTTCCACGTAAAGGTCTGGGGCTTCATATCAAAATTCCTTTCCGATAAAAATACCGCCGGGCCGGGCGCAGCGGCCCGTTCCCGGCGGTGTTTGAGAAGCTGTTTTCGTGAGAAAACGGCTTCTTCGTTACAGCTGCTTGCGCAGGGCATCGTACACGGCCTGCACATCGCCCTTGATGACCACCTGGCAGGCGTTCTTGGCCGGGCGGATGACGCCCTCTGCGCCTGCGGCCTTGGCAGCGGCCTCGTCCACGGAGGCGTAGCTGTGTACCTCAAAGCGGAGGCGGGTGGCGCAGTAGTCCACCTTGACGATATTACCCTTGCCGCCGAGGGCTTTCAGGATGCCGGAGGCCAGTGCCTCGCTCTCGGCAGAGCTCATGCTGGGCGTCTCGGCCCCGCCGTTCTTATGGTTGTGATAATACTTGCGTCCAAAGTAGAAGCAGGCCATGGCTACCATGGCGAGAACGATCTTGAACGGCAGCGTGATCGGAAGGAATGTGACGATGAGCGCGATGACGATAGCAGCGATCCAGCTATAAATATCCATTCCCAAAAACATACGATAATTCCTCCTTTGGGGAACGATGCGGCGGGCGCTTCCGGCAGGAAGCCGCCCGGACCCAGTCCGGGTACAACACCATATTAACATACTGCCGGGAAAAAAGAAAGCCTTTTCGGGTATCTTTCGGCCCGAGAGCTTGCATCCCGGGCCGGAATCGGGTACTATAAAGACAGTATATCCCCAATACACGGAAGGAGCATCCTTATGGAATGGACTGATATTCGCCTGACCGTATCCAAAGCCGACGCCGAGGCCGCAGAGGCCGTGGCCACCATGATCGCGGAGGGCGGCATTTATATCGAAGACTACAGCGACATCGAGGAACAGGTGGAGCAGATCGCCCACGTGGACCTCATCGAGCAGGAGCTGCTGGACAAGCCCCGGGACACCGTCATCATCCACATGTACCTCGAGCCGGGCGCTTCGCCGGTGGAGACGCTGGCCCTCATCGCGGCCCGGATGGAGGCCGCAGGCATCCCCTACACCTCTGAGACCGAGGGCGTGGAGCAGGAGGACTGGCAGAACGGCTGGCGCAAATACTACCACCCGATGGACGTGGGCCAGCGCCTCGCCATCGTGCCGTCCTGGCAGGACTACGACACCGACCGCGTCAAGCTCATCCTCGACCCGGGCCTTGCTTTCGGCACCGGCGGCCATGAGACCACCAACCTCTGCCTTGAGGTGCTGGACGAGCGGGTCAAGGGCGGCGAGCGGGTGCTGGACATCGGCACCGGCAGCGGCATCCTCGCCATCGCAGCCCTCAAGCTGGGCGCAGCCGTGGCTGAGGGCGTGGACATCGACCCCGTGGCCGTCCGCACCGCCGGCGAGAACGCCGCCCTCAACGGCGTGGCCGACAAGCTGACCGTCCTCGTGGGCGATCTGTCCGACAAGGCCAGCGGCAAGTACGACATCATCACGGCCAACATCGTGGCCAACGCCATCATGTCGCTGGCCCCCGCCGTCCCCGGCCTGATGGCCGACGACGCCGTCTTCATCGCCAGCGGCATCATCGACAGCCGGAAGGATGAGGTCATCGCCGCGTTGGAAGCCGCCGGCCTCGCTGTGCTGGAAGTGAAGGAGAAGCGCGGCTGGGAGTGCATCGTCTGCAAAAAAGCGTAAAATTTTTAACTGGCTTGCCCTCTCAGGCCGCTTCGCGTCCAGCTCTCCCAAAGGGAGAGCCCAAGATGTAAAGGATCAAAAAATATGCCGCACCGTTATTTTACCACTGAAATTTCCGACGGCACCGCCGTGCTGCGGGGGGCCGATGCCCACCATCTCTCCCGCGTGATGCGGGGCAAACTGGGGGACACCGTCATCCTCTGCGACGGCAGCGCCGTCGAGTATACTGCCACCATCACCGGCTTCGGCGACGAGACGGTGGAGTTCAGCGTGGAGCCGGGCTACCCCAGCGCCGCAGAACCCACCGTGGACGTCACCCTGCTGGTGGGCTACCCCAAGCAGGACAAGCTGGAGCAGGTCATCCGCCATGGCGTCGAGCTGGGCTGTGACCACTTCATCCCGTTTTTCAGCCGCTACTGCGTGGCCGCGCCCAAGAAGGAAGAGCAGAAAAACGAGCGCTACAACCGTATCGCCTTTGAAGCCGCCAAGCAGTGCGGCCGGGGCATCCTGCCGGATGTGGCCCTTCCGCTGCCCAACTTCGGGGCCGTCTGCCGCAGCCTCGACCAGTATGACCTCGTGCTCTTCTGCTACGAGTGCGGCGGCGCACCCCTGCGCCAGCTGCTGGCTGAGGCCACGCCCGCCGATGGCGAAAAGCTGAAGATCGCCATCATCACCGGCGCAGAGGGCGGCTTCGCCGCCGAGGAAGCTGAGATGGCCGCAAAAGCCGGCGCAAAGACCGTCGGCCTCGGCCCCCGCATCCTCCGCTGTGAGACGGCCCCGCTGGCCGTCGTCTCTGCCGTCATGACCCTGACGGGGAACCTCGAATAAGTTCTGACATGAGAAACGGCGTCCCGCCGAGGTGGGACGCCGTTTTGCTGTATTCAGTTCTGATACACTTCACGCCGATGGCCTACTGTCAAAGCCAGGATCACCAGCTCTTCATCCTCAATAAGGCAGAGCAGACGGTAATCTCCAATGCGATACCTCCACTGTCCGCTCCGGTTGGCCGTCAGGCCCTTGCCGTGGGCGCGTGGGTCAGCGCAGTCCACGAGGTTTTTGTCTATCCACGCTTTCAGCATCCGCTGGGTATAGCGGTCTAATGTTCGAAATTCCTTTTCAAATCTCAGCGTCGTTTCCACCTGGTATTTCATAAGTCGAGTTCCTTCCAGAACTCACCCACCGGGCGGCTCTTCTTTCCGCTGCGCTGATACTCGCCGTAGGCTTCCTCTGCGGCGGTAATGTCATAATCCTCTTCGATTTTGTCGAACAGCGCCCGCTTGAATGCTTCGCCCATCGACATGGAATGGAGCTTTGCATAGCTGTCGGCCAGCTGCCGTTCTTCTTCCGATAACCGAATCGAGAATGCCATACCATCATCTCCTTCTCATAGTACATTGTACTACATCAACTTCAAAATGTCAATGACACGGTTTATTTTGCATCTGCATCCCTCAGGGCCTTTTTGATGGTCAACAGGTTCTGTGGGCTCATGGAGAAGCTGCGCAGGCCGAGGCGGAGATACTGGGTCGCGTTGACGGCATTGCCGACGGCGAGGCCGCAGATGGTGACGGGGATGTCCGCTTTCCTGGCGACGTCCACCACCATGGCGATGAGCTTTTTCATGGCCGGGCTGGCGGGACGGTAATAGTGCTCGGCAATGGCCAGTTCCCGGCTCACCGCGTGGGTGTACTGGGTCAAATCGTTGGTGCCGATGACGAAGAAGCGGCAGCCGTGAGCCGTGAAGTCCTCTGCCGTCATGCAGGCGGCGGGTACGCTGAGCATGACGCCGAAGGGGACATCCGGCTCGAACTCCACGCCCCGCTCTGCGAGCTTGCGGCGGCAGTGGTCCACCACCTGCATGGCGGAATCCCAGTCCTCAATGTCTGTCACCATGGGGAACATGACCCGCAGCGGGCCTTTTGCGGCGGCACGCATGAGGGCGCAGATCTGTACTGCCATCTGGGGCAGATTGCGCAGACTGCTGCGGATGCCCCGCAGGCCCAGCTTGGAGGACTGGACGCCCTGATAGGCGTCGGCCATGGTGCGGTCGGCACCGAAGTCGAAGGTGCGCACCGTCACCATCTTTCCCTTGGCGGCGGCGAGGCAGGAGGTGTAGAACAGATACTGCTCCTGCTCGTCCATGGCGTGGCCGGGCATCATCATGTAGCTGCTGCGCAGCAGGCCCACGCCGGACGCGCCGGACTCCATCGCGGTCCCCACGTCCTCGGGGCCGAAGCAGTTGGCCAGAAGCTCGAATTCCTCGCCGTCCCGGGTGCGGTTGGGCAGCTCAAGCTGGGCGTTCAGCTCCTCGTTCTGGCGCTGCATCTCGCAGATGCAGGTGATGGCGCTCTGCCGGGCGGCAGCATCCGGGTCAAGGATGCACTCACCCTCGGTGGCGTTCAGGATGACCTCGCGGCCGTCGCAGTCTTTCAGGAACTCTTCGCCCACCTGGGTGATGCCCGGGATGTTCAGCGAGCGGGCGATGATGGCCGCATGGCTCTGGCCGCTGCCCTCGGCGGTGATGAGGCCGAGGATGCGGCCCGCCGGGACGCTGAACAGATCGGTGGGCATGAGCAGGTCAGACGCAAGGATGACCGGGTGGTCAAGGGCCTGCCAGCTGCGGATCCGGTGGCAGAGGATGTTGGTGATGCGCTGGGTCACGTCGAGGATGTCCACGCTCCGCAGCTGCATGTAAGCGTTGTCCTTCATGGCGGCCAGCTGGGCGGCGTAGCGGCGGCCCACACGGTCCATCGCCTCGGCGGCACCGACGCCGGCTTTTATCTGGAAAGCCACCTCATTCATGAAGCCCTCGTCTTCCAGCATCATGCTCTGGAACAGGAAGATGGCCTGCTCCGAGGGCGCGGCGCGGCCGGCCATCTCGTCCAGCTCCTGCTGAGCGACCTTGATGGCGTCTTCCAGCGCCTGCTTTTCCTGTTCGGGGTGGAAAGGCCCCTCGCCGAACACCAGCGGCGGGCGGTCCAGCCGGCTGACCTGACCCAGCACGAGGCCGGGCGATGCGGTAAAGCCCTTATATACCTTCATGTTTCCATCTCCTCCGGCGGCACTCTGCCGGTCAGCGCCCGGCAGACCAGTGCCTGCAAAAAGGTGTTGGGCAGCAGAGCGGCCCGCGCGGCCTGCGCCGGGCCTGCTTCACCCTCGAACAGCGGCTCGAAGCTCCTGAGGCGCTCGAAGTCGCATTTTGCAAGGAAAGCTTCTCCCAAAGTACGGGTGGTGTAGTAGGGGGCGGGGTCTACGCCCACGTCCTCGGCCGCGGCTTCCAGCGGGGCAAGCTCTGCATCCGAGAGTTTTGCCAGCAGGAGAGCCGCGTCTGCCGTCAGGGTGGAGGGGTGCTTTTCCCGCACGTCCTTCTGGACGGCCTCGAAGGCCGCATGGAATGCGGCGGCATCCGCGCTGCTCTCAGCCCCGCTGTCCACAGCGTAGGCGCAGCCCCGCAGCCGCCCGAAGGCCCGCAATGTATCGTGGTAGCCCAGCTCGATGTTCCGCCGGGCAGTGGCGGGCTCGAAGCGGAGGATGTCGCCCAGCTCCCAGTAGCTTCGGATGAGGGTGGTGGGCAGGCCGGTGCGGTTGGGGCGGGTGATGCCCACACCCTCCAGGTCTACACAGACCAGCTCTTCTGCGCCCATCTTCTGGGCCAGCGCGGTGGGCATATTGTCCCGGTAGCCGCCGTCGAGGTAAGACACCCCGTCGATGGTGTGGGCCCGCAGGGCGGGGAAGCAGGCTGCAGAGGCCAGCAGGTAGTCTTTCACCTTCCCCTCGGGGATGTCTTCCAGCGGAAGCTCCCGGGCCTTGAGGGTCTTCTGCTCCACGGTCACGAGGCCCAGCCGGATGGGGCTTTTGCGGAGTTTCTCTTCGTCCAGCACCCGCTCGACGATCTCTTCCAGCGGCGTGACGTCCATGCCGCCCTGAGTCACAGCGTCTTTGAGGAATGCGTGCCGCTCGGAAAGCGGCGCATCCTCGGCGGGCAGCTCCATCACATCCTGGCTGCGGATGGTCAGCCACATGTCCCGGGCCGTCTCGTAGAGGTCGAGGGCGAACATGGCGCCGTTCAGGCTGCCGACGCTGGTACCCGTAATGATCTGGGGCCGCCAGCCCAGCTCGGTCAGCGCCCGCCAGACGCCCACCTGATAGCTGCCGCGGGCGCCCCCGCCCGCCAGCACCAGCGCCTTTACGGGGGTGTTGTTCTGCGCCATGTTTTCTGCCTCCTTTGATGTGTTCCGGTTTTGCCTAGATTATAGCATATTTCCCGGGAGATTTCTCTCTGTTTTTGTAACAAAAAATGTGCTATAATAAATTCACCTTGCCAGAACGATTCAGGAGGACGACAGATGCACCGCAAGCAATGGATTTTCGACATGGACGGCACCCTCACCGACAGCATGACCGTGGTGTGGCAGGGCGCACCGCTGGAGCTGCTGCGCCGCTATGGCCGCACCGCAAGACCCGGCATCCACGATGTTCTGCTGAGCATGGGGATGGTGGAGGGCGCGGAATATCTCATCCGCACCTACGATCTGCCCCTGACCCTCCGGGACTACGAGCCTGCCATGCGGCAGGTCATCCGGGACCTGTACAAAAAAGTTGAGCTGAAGCCCGGCGTCCGGGAGATGCTGGCCCGGCTGAAAGCCGAGGGCGTGCGGATGTGCATCTGCTCCAACACCTGGGCAGAGCAGTGCGAAGAGGTGCTCACCCGGCTGGGCGTCGCAGACTATTTCGAGTTCTTCTACACCGCACAGGGCGCGAAGAGCAAGGCCCACCCCGAGGTGTTCCACGAAGTCCTCGAGCGGCTGGGCGGCAGCGAACCCGCCGACGCCGTTGTCTGCGAGGACGCTGTCTACGCCACCCGTACGGCCAGGCAGTGCGGCTTTTACCTCATCGACATCGAGGACGAGACCAGCGCCGCCGATCAGCCCGAATTGCAGCGCCTCGCCGACCAGTACATAACGGATTGGACGCAGCTGGACTGGACAAAATTATAAAGCAATGGGGAGGCTCTTCCGGGCCTCCCCATTGCTTTATCGGAACTGCTTTTCCAGATAATCTTTCAGCGCCGTGCGGGCTGCAGGCTCCCGCCCGCGGGGGACAGGGACCCGTGCGCCGCTCTGCATCCAGAACTCGCCCGCCGCCAGCTGGGACACCGCCGCCAGATTGACCACATAGGAGCGGTGGAGCTGGACGAAGCGCTCATCCGCCAAAAGCGGCTGGGCCACCTGTGCAAACGGCACCCGGACAGACAGGGACGACACATCCTCGCCGCTGGCGAGATGGAAATGCACCACATGGTGGGTACACTCGAGGTATTCGATGTCCGCGAAGGGCAGCACCCGCAGACCCGACGCCGTGGCTACCGGGATGGCCGGGCCGTACTCCGGCTCGGTGGCCCGGGCCAGCAGAGCGTCCAGTTGTTCCGGCGGGACAGGCAGCAATAAATACTGCATGGCGTCCACCCGGTAGGCACTGTAGGCGTGGGCGGGCGTATGGGCCAGAAAAGCCAGCGGGCTGCGCCGCCCCCGGCTGCGGAGTGCAGCCGCTGCCCGCAGCGACGCGGCGGCTGCCGTGGACGGCAGCTCGATGAGATACAGCTCGTACCGCTCCCCGGCGTCGTCCCGGGCCAGCAGGGCCTCCGGGCTGTCCAGCTGCTCGATGATGCAGGCGTCGTCCCGCCGGGCATAATAGTCGAGACACTGCCGCTCCACCCGGCTGCGGAGGACGCTGTCCGGGCTGCACACCGCGATATGAAATATCATTCCGAAGCCCCCTTTCGGGCCTGCCGCCGGCGCTTGCTTTTTCGGCCCGGCGGGAGTATCATTGCTCTGAGAAGCCGTTTTCATAAGCATTGCGCACCCCGCTCACGAAAACAGCTTCTGAAAAACAGAAGAAAGCAAAAGGAGAAACTGCTATGGAAATGCCTTTCGTCAGCATCATCGTCCCTGTGTACAATGCCCAGAGCCACCTGAGCCGCTGCCTCGAAAGCATCTGCGGGCAGGAGTACAAGAACCTCGAGCTCATCGTCATCAACGACGGCTCCAAAGATAAGAGCCTGCCCGTCTGCGAGGAGTTCCGCAAAAAGGACAGCCGTATCCTGCTGGTGGACAAGGCAAACTCCGGCGTGTCCGACACCCGGAACCTCGGCCTGAAGCTTGCCGGCGGCAAGTACGTCCAGTTCGTGGACAGCGATGACTACATCGCCCCGGACTACACCGCCCGGCTGGTGGAGGCGGCAGAGAAGACCGGTGCCGACCTCGTCATCTCGCCCTACACCATGGTCATCCCCGCCGGGGCGTCGAAGCCGGAACAGGTGCTGGAAAAAATTCAGGACGACCTCGGCGTCATGCACGTTGCACGCCCGCCGGAGAACCGGGAATACGGTTTCCTGCCCGAAGGCGTCTACGACAAGGACACCTTCGCCCGCCGCCTGATGGATAAGCCCGCCTCTTACTTTTACAGCGTGCTCTGGAACAAGCTCTACCGCCGCGACATCCTCACCCGGCACGACATCCGCTTTACCAGCGAGATGCGCTGGGCCGAAGACCTCGTGTTCAACATGCAGTATATCCAGTACGCCGAAGTCTTTGCGTCCATCCCGCAGCCCGGCTACTACTACGTCCAGAACCCTCAGAGCATCTGCCACACCCAGATAAAACCCGCCACCCTGGTGCAGAACAAGATCCAGGTGTTCCACTACTACAAGGACCTCTACACCCGGCTTGGGATGTATGAGCAGGTGCGGCCCCAGCTCTACAAATTCCTCATCGACATTGCCGAGAGCACTTACCCCTCCGGCCCCTTCAAGAAGGTCATCGATGAGGCGAAAGCCTACTGGAAAGAGCACCGGGCAGAGCTGGAACAGAAATTATAACGAGAAACAAAAACGGGCTGTTGCACATCCCAACCTCTCAGTCTCGCTGTCGCTCGACAGCTCCCCTACCGAGGGGAGCCTCTGGCGAAGAGATAAAGCTTTACGAAATGCCCAAGCCTCTCCTCGATAGGAAAGGTGGCATTGCGAAGCAATAACGGAGAGGTTGTCGATATGCCGCAGCCCTTGTTTTATTTGTTACGCCCCAATGGCGGCACACTTCTTAGCCAGCCAGTCGCGCTCGTCCTCGGTCAGGCGGGGAGCCAGCTTCTCGAAGACCTCGCGGTGGTAGGCGTTCAGCCAATCCAGCTCGTCGCGGCTCAGAACGCCCGGGACGATGGGGGAGGTGGCGATCGGCACGAACGTGATGGGTCGGAATGCCAGGAACTCGCCGTACTGGTTGGATGCCTTGTGGCAGCACTCCAGCTCATTCTCGATGCGGATGCCCACGACGCCGCCCTCATAGACGCCCGGCTCGTCGGTGACGATCATGCCCGGCTTGAAGACGGTGGTGTTGCGGCCGTTCAGGGCGTGGGGGCCTTCGTGGACGTTGCCCACATGGCTGACGCTGTGGCCGGTGCCGCAGCGGTAGTTGATGAGGTGGCGCCACAGCGGCTCACGGGCGATGGTGTCCAGCATATGGCCGTCGCAGTAGTCCAGCCAGACAGCCCGGGCGATGTCGATGTGGCACTGTAAAGTCCAGGTGTAGAACAGGCGCTCGTCCTCCGTCAGCTCGCCCAGCGGGTAGGTGCGGGTGATGTCGGTGGTGCCGTCCAGATACTGGCCGCCGCAGTCCACCAGCAAAAAGCCCTTGGGGGCCAGGGTGGTGCAGTTGCCGGGGGTGGCGTGGTAGTGCATCATGGC
>ERZ857972.130-NODE-130-length-91897-cov-3.948760_pt1 | contig 91897 bp, 88 predicted proteins | sample MGYA00519757_ERZ857972 | MGnify/ENA primary metagenome ERZ857972 (study PRJEB31778, sample SAMEA3449383) | human gut metagenome | biome: human gut; feature: human-associated habitat; material: faeces | place: United Kingdom | collected 2010/2012 ...
AGAACAATCTGGGCTGGTGTTATCAAAACGGCTATGGCGTCGAACAGGACTACGCCGAGGCCGTAAAGTGGTACAGAAAAGCCGCTGAACAGGGAAATGCCGTTGCACAGAACAATCTGGGCTGGTGTTATCAAAACGGCTATGGCGTCGAACAGGACTACGCAGAAACCGTAAAGTGGTTCCGAAAGGCCGCTGAACAGGGGAATGCCACTGCACAAAACGAACTGGGCTGGTGTTATTATAGCGGCAAAGGCGTTGTACAAGACTACACAGAAGCCGCAAAGTGGTTCCGTAAGGCCGCTGAACAGGGAAATGCCGTTGCACAGAACAATCTGGGCACCTGCTATCACTGGGGCAAAGGCGTCGAACAGGACGACGCCGAGGCCGTAAAGTGGTACAGAAAGGCCGCTGAACAGGGGTATGCCGTTGCACAGAAGAATCTGGGCGGCTGCTATTATGATGGCGAAGGCGTCGAACAGGACTACGCAGAAGCCGTAAAGTGGTACAGAAAGGCTGCTGAACAGGGGTATGCCGTTGCACAATTCGAGATGGGCTGGTGTTATAAACACGGCTATGGCGTCCCGAAAGATCTCGCCGAAGCGAAACGGTGGTACCGGAAAGCTGCGGATGCCGGTAATCAAGACGCCAAAAAGCACTTGGCCGAACTGGGCGGATAACGACGCTCCGCCCTCTCTGTCCCCCCCCTCTCGTGGGACGCATCGTATCCGGCAACCGGCCGGATCCCCTGCTCCGGATACCCCGTTCGCAATGTACGGGCAATGCGATCGACCGCACCGCAGCCAGCCGTCGACGCGCATAAAACCACCGAGGGATTGAACCGCCTGCGGCCGATTCCGTCCCGACGTTTCGCACGTCCCGATCCCCCGACGTTCCCAAGTCATCCTCCCCGGCTGCGCCCTCGAAACAGACCCGCTTTCCGACGAAAAAAGAGGGTCAAAATCAGTATTTACACGTACGGAAATCCGACCGGAAAAGCCGATCTTTGCGGCGTCGAATTTTCGCAGAAACGCAATGAATTACCGTTCCGCAAGATGAAAAACCTCTTAGCTCAACTCAAAACCGAAGACTGGGTGATCGTACTGGCCGGCGTCGCGATCCTTGCGCTCGCACTGCTCTTTCCCGCCGGAATGCCGGCCATGCCCAAGACGCTGGCCGGCGGCGATGCGTGGCTCGAAGCCGGCTGCATGTTCGCCTTCCTGTTCGTGCTGACCTGCCTCTGCATGGCCGTGCTGGGACGTCCGGTCAAGGGAATCTTCGGCTCGCTGCTGGCGATTTTCGCCGTCGCGCTGGCGGCGCAGGCCGCGGCATCCGTCCCGCTGTTCAAGGATTTGGGACTGGAATCGGTCTTCTTCTCGGTGATTTTCGGCCTGGCGGTCAGCAACTTTTTCCGGGTTCCGGCATGGCTGAAACCGGCGATCCAAAGCGAATTCTATATCAAAATAGGCATCGTCTGCCTCGGCGCGACGATCCTCTTCGGCGAAATCCTCCATTCGGGCGTCTATGCGCTCGCGCAGGCCTTTATCGTCGTCTTCCTCGTCTGGTACTTCGCCTTCTGGGTCTCGCGCCGCATGAAGGTCGACGACGAAATGGCCACCATGCTATCCAGTTCGGTGTCGATCTGCGGCGTTTCGGCGGCGATCGCCACCTGCGGCGTCATCAAGGGCGACAACAAGAAACTCTCCTACATCATCTCGCTGGTGCTCGTATGCGCCGTTCCGATGATGTACGTCATGCCGTGGCTGGCGAAACTCCTCCTGCCCGCACTGCTCGGCGATCCGAAGGTCGTCGAAGAGGTGGCCGGCGCCTGGATGGGCGGTACGATCGACACGACGGGAGCCGTCGTGGCGTCGGGCGCACTGCTGGGCGAAACGGCCGAGCAGACGGCCGTGATCGTCAAGTCGTCGCAAAACGTGCTGCTGGGGCTGGCGGCTTTCGTCATCTCGCTCTACTGGTCGTACCGCGGCCGCGAGGGGCAGGAGAAGCCGTCGGCCGGCGTGATCTGGGATCGTTTCCCGAAATTCGTCGTAGGGTTCGTCGCAGTCTCGCTCCTGTTCAGCCTCTTCTTCGACGGCGGCGCCGGCACTCCCGACGCCATGGTGCGCGGCACGGCGAAGAATTTCAGCAACACGCTTTTCAGTATCGCCTTCGTCTGCATCGGGTTGGAAACCCGTTTCTCGGAGATTTTCTCCAAAGAGAACCGCAACGCGCTGTGGGCCTTTCTCTCGGCGCAGACGTTCAACATCGTCGTTACGTTCATCGTGGCCTTCCTGTTGTTCGGCGTCCTGAAACCGATGTGGGCCTGACCGTCGTCGGAAAGAATCCGCCCGACACGTCGACCCTACGGCAACCGCCCCGACTGCACTCATTGCAGTCGGGGCGGTTGCCGTTCCGGACGGAGATCAGGGCTTCGGCAGCCGGTAGAGGAATTCGAACGGCTCGGAGACGACGAACCGCGAGGTCGCATCGCCCGCATACATCTCCCCGCCGGTGAGCATCAACCGCCGCGCGGGAGCGCCCTCCGACAAATCCACCCGACTGAGATCGACCCAGAACAGCGACGGCACCATCGTCCCCTCGAAATAATAGACCTTGTTCTTCTGATCGCAGACCGAACGCCAGCGCGTCGAGGAGATATGAGGCTGATCGGGCGTCGAAATGCCGAACGGCACCGAGACATTGCGCATCACGCTCAGCACGGCAGGTACGCCCACCGCGGCGTCGGCCGTCTGCGGGATGACGCCGATATAGAACGACGCCCGCGCGAAACGGTCGCTCGAACGGTTCGTTCCGGGCAGCATCTTCAAACCTCCGATCGCCTCCCAATAGTCGTTGACGGCCAGTTGCAGATCGTAACGCGGCGAATTGGTCATCACCCGATACTGCCGGCCCTCATGGATCCGAAGCCGGCCGTCGATGTATTCCAAAATGGCGCTGTCGCCCGTCGCATCCGAAATGGCCAGATGCAGGCGCGACTTCGTGCCGTTGGGCATGTCGGGTGCGTCGATGTAAATCCCGTCGCCCCGCAGCGCACCGACCGCCTCGGACACCGTTCCGAAATTGTCGAGCACGTACTGCGTCCACATCGCGATCCCCATCACGGGACGCTTGCCCTGCTTGCCGTAATCCGATTCGGGCAGAAAGAGCAGGCTGGCTACCAACCCCGCTTCGTTCATGCCGTCGCACGTGGCGAAATCGTAGGCCGAAGCGACCACGCTGCCGTACTTGGCACGCCAGCGAAGCGTCGTGTCGCGGTCGTATCCGGCGCGTTCCATGCCGCGGGGGAAGAGATAGAGGTTCGTCCCGATCTCCTCCTTCCAATCCATCGTCCGCCCCGTAATGACCAACCCGTCACGCCCCAGATAGACCGCCCGCGTACAGGCATCGGCAGTCGCCGCAGCCGCGAGGAGGGCCAGCGCACCGGCCGCCGCTCCCCAGAATCGTCTTGTCTTCATCTTACTTGCAATTTACGGGCGGGATTCGTCCCGCCGCGAACAAACGTGCATATTCGATGCCGGAATCGACGGACGGACGCGCATCAACGCAGGTAACGTTTCAGATACGGCCGCAGGATCGCCTCCATCGCATCGAACCCGTCGGAGGTCGGATGCACACCGTCGCGGGTGTAGCGGGCGTCGAGCGCGCGGTCGGCGTCGGCCAGGCCGGGGTGGAAATCGACCCACTCGCAACCGTTGTCAAGCGCATACTCCCGCAGCATCCGGTTGAGCCGGTCGATCCGGTCGGGAGCGTCGGTCACTTCGGGGCGCCAGCCGTAACGCGCCGCCGGAAGCACCGAACAGAGGAAGACCCGCATCCCGTGCGCCCGCGCCAGTTCGGCCATCGAGCGGATATTGTCGGCGATCCGCTCCTCGTCGATCGGACCGTTGTTGCGCGCGATGTCGTTCGTTCCGGCCAGAATCACGACCGCCCGCGGCCGCAGCGCCACCACGTCGCACTGGAACCGAGCCAACATCTGCGCCGTCACCTGTCCGCTGATACCGCGTGCGGCGAAACCGTTCGCGTCGAAGAACGAGGGATGAGCCGAGTACCACCCTTCGGTAATCGAATCCCCGATGAAGACGACCTTCGGTCGTACTGCGAGCGCCGCATTGGCAGCCGCATACCGTCCCGTATTCGCCCAATCCCGCGACTGGCCTCCGGCTGAAAGCCACACCGTCGCACACAACCATAAAGCAACCAATCTTTTCATCCGAATATCTGTTTCGGAACAAACGTTTTCGAATTCATGAAGAGACCGCCGAGGAGGTGTGCGAGTCGTACGGTCCGCAGCCTCCGGCGGCATGAATGCCTCCGCATCCGCCGCACGGCACCCCGTCCGATACGGTCAACAGCACGAAGCGGTCTCCTTCCGGCCGCCCGACCGTCGGGAATCCGCCGAAGCTCCCCACGGGAACGGCGCGGATCAATTGCCCTGCTCGCACATGAACTTGATGCGCACCAGCCGGATCTCCTCCTCCGTGTAGTCGCCGCCCAGCTCCTCGACCGCGTCGTCGAGCGAATCGCTCTCGGCGTCCTCCTTGAAATAGAGGTAGATGTCCTCGGCCTTGTCCTCGTCCATGAACTCATCGATATAATAGGAGATGTCGAGCCGCGTACCGGAATTGACGATCCCCTCGATCTCGGTGAGCAGTTCGTCGAAATCGAGGTTCTTCGCGCGGGCGATATCCTCGAAATCCATCTTGCGGTCGATCGACTGGATGATGAAGATCTTGTTGCCCGACTTGTTGCCCACCGATTTCACGACCATGTCCTGCGGGCGGATGATCTCCTTCTCCTCGACATAGGCGCGGATCAGCTTGATGAACTCGGCGCCGAACTTCTTCGCCTTGCCGACGCCGACGCCCGAGATGTTCTGCATCTCGTCGAGCGTCACGGGATACTGGATCGACATATCTTCGAGCGACGGGTCCTGGAACACGACGAACGGCGGCAGATTGTGCTGCTTGGCGACCTTCTTGCGCAGGTCTTTGAGCATCGAGAAAAGCTCCTCGTCGGCCGCACCCCCGCGTCCGCCCGCCGGTGCGGCGGCTTCGGCCTCGCGCTCCTCGGCGTCGTAGTCGTGGTCGAGCGTAATCATCACGGGGAAGGGCGAACGGAGATACTCCTCGCCCTTGGCGTTGATCGAAATCAATCCGTAATTCTCGATATTCTTGTCGGCCAGCCCCAGAATCAACGCCTGACGCATCACCGCACCCCAATATTTGGCGTCGTGCTCCTCGCCCGCACCGAACCATTCGAGCTTGTTGTGGCCGTAGCTCTTGATCTGCGCCGTCAGCCGGCCCGTCAGCAGGTTGGTCAGGTGATCGACCTTGAACTTGTCGCCGATGGCACGCAGCGCTTCGAGCGCCAGCACGAGCGACGCCCGCGCATCGACCTTCGGTTTGGGATGACGGCAGTTGTCGCAATTGCAGCAGTTGTCCTCCGTATACTCCTCGCCGAAATAATGCAGCAGCGTCTTGCGGCGGCACATCGAACTCTCGGCATAAGAGACCGTCTCCTGCAACAGCAATTTGCCGATCTCCTGCTCGGCGATCGGTTTGCCCTGCATGAACTTTTCGAGTTTCTGGATATCCTTGTAACTGTAAAAGGCCAGACAGTGACCCTCGCCGCCGTCGCGCCCGGCACGACCCGTCTCCTGATAATACCCTTCGAGCGACTTGGGAATGTCGTAATGGATGACGAACCGCACGTCGGGCTTGTCGATACCCATGCCGAAAGCGATCGTGGCGACGATCACATCGGCGCGCTCCATCAGGAAATCGTCCTGATTCTTGGCGCGCGTGGCCGCATCCATGCCCGCATGATAGGGCAACGCCTTGACGCCGTTGGCCACCAGCAGTTCGGCCAATTCCTCGACCTTCTTGCGGCTCAGACAATAGATGATGCCGCTGCGCCCCTCCTTCTGCTTGATGAAGCGGATGATGTCGCGGTCCACGTCGTTCTTGGGACGGATTTCGTAATAGAGATTCGGACGGTTGAACGACGATTTGAAAACCGAGGCGTCGTTCATGCCGAGGTTCTTCTGGATGTCCAGCTGCACCTTCGGCGTGGCCGTCGCCGTCAGGGCGATCAGCGGCGCCGTGCCGATCTCGTTGATGATCGGGCGGATGCGGCGGTACTCCGGACGGAAATCGTGGCCCCACTCCGAAATGCAGTGCGCCTCGTCGATGGCGTAGAACGATATCTTGATTTTGCGCAGAAACGCGACGTTGTCCTCCTTGGTAAGCGACTCGGGGGCGAAATAGAGCAACTTGGTGCGCCCCTCCAACACGTCGGCGCGCACCTGCGCCACGGCGGTCTTGTTGAGCGACGAATTGAGGAAATGGGCGATGCCCGACTCCGACGAGAAAGTGCGCATGGCGTCCACCTGATTCTTCATCAGGGCGATCAGCGGCGAAATGATGATCGCCACGCCGTCCATCAGCAGCGCCGGCAGCTGGTAACAGAGCGACTTGCCGCCGCCCGTGGGCATCAGCACGAACGTGTCTTTTCCAGCAAGCACATTGCGGATTACAGCCTCTTGATTGCCTTTGAACGACGAAAAGCCGAAATACTCTTTGAGCTTCCCGTGTAACAAAGTATCTTCGATTTGCTTCATTGTGCTTACAGACTCCTTAGTGAAATGAAATTTTATGTAAAGATAAAAAATATTTCGGAAAAAAACATAACTTTGTGAAAATTTATCAAAAGAAATGCGCCTTTTCACAAGCGAACTCGTCAAGAAATACAAAGCCCGCACGGTCGTCAACCACGTCTCGATCGACGTCAACCAGGGAGAGATCGTCGGACTGCTGGGGCCCAACGGCGCGGGAAAGACCACCACGTTCTACATGATCGTCGGGCTGATAAAGCCGAACGAGGGGAAAATCTTCCTCGAAGACAACGAGGGCCGCGTCGCCGAACTGACCGACGAACCGGTCTACCGCCGCGCGCAGATGGGCGTGGGGTATCTGGCGCAGGAGGCTTCGGTCTTCCGCCGGCTGAGCGTCGAGGACAACATCCGCGCCGTACTCGAAATGACCCGTTTCTCGAAGGAATATCAGGCCGAGCGCGTCGAGGCGCTCATCAAGGAGTTCCGCTTGGAGAAGGTGCGCAAAAGCATGGGCATCCAGCTTTCGGGCGGCGAGCGCCGCCGCACGGAGATCGCCCGCGCCGTGGCGATCAATCCGGCGTTCATCCTGCTCGACGAACCCTTCGCCGGCGTCGACCCGATCGCCGTGGAGGACATCCAGTCGATCGTCGCCACGCTCAAAAACAAGAATATCGGCGTCATCATCACCGACCACAATGTCGACGAGACGCTCGCGATCACCGACCGCGCCTACCTGCTCTACGAGGGCAAGGTGCTCAAAACGGGTTCGCCGGAGGAGCTGGCCGCCGACCCCGAAGTGCGCAAACGCTATCTGGGCAAGCACTTCGAACTGCGCCGCAGCCCGACGATCGACCGCCTGCGGCAGCAGGGTGCCGAAGCGCAGCGCTCCGTTTCGGAAACCGATGCCGAAGCTACGCACGAGTAGCCCGACACGCCGCCGCACGAATACATACAACGACCGAATAGTTAAACCACTGCGAACGACTCTATGGATAGATCCGTCCCGCCGGGGGAGATACAAGGAGAGCTTACTCCCCCCTGCTCGAAAAGTTACGCGCAGCGCGCCCTTGCGGCGGCGCTTCTGGCAGAGGGAGAATCCACACTGCGTAACATCGAACTGTGCGACGACACCCGCTCGGCCATGCGCTGCATCGAGGCGCTGGGCGCCGACGTCACGGTCGTCGACCCTCATACACTGAAAATACGGGGCGGTCTGGCCCCGCGCGGGCGCACGCTCCACGTGGGCGAATCGGGTCTTTCGACCCGGCTGTTCACGCCGATCGCAGCCCTTGCGGGCGTTCCGCTTCGCATCGAGGGCGAAGGGACGCTGCTGCGCCGCCCGATGACGATGATGATCGCCCCGCTCCGGCAGCTGGGCGTCGAGGTGCGCCACCGCGACGGGTTCCTCCCGTTCGACGTCTGCGGCCCGCTGCACAGCGCGACGGTCGAGGTCGACGGTTCGGTCTCGTCGCAGTTCATCACCGGCCTGCTGCTCGCGCTGCCGGCCGCCCGCGGCGAATTCACGATCGACGTGCGGCGCGCCGTCTCCACACCTTATATCGATATGACGGTCGAGGCGGCACACCGCTTCGGTGCGGAGATCCTCCACAACGGCTACACCCAGTTCTACATCGAAGGCGGCCAGCGCTACCGGCCGACCGATTACAGCATCGAAGGCGACTGGAGCGCCGCCGCCACGCTGCTCGTGGCGGGAGCCATCGCCGGCGAAGTGACGCTGCACAACGTGTCGATCCTTTCGAAGCAGGCCGACACGGCCGTCTGCACCGCACTGGTACGGGCGGGCGCGGAGCTGATCCACGAAGCGGATCGCATCACCGTCCGCCGCCGTCCGCTCCGGGCCTTCGAGTTCGACGCCACGCAGTGCCCCGACCTCTTCCCGCCGCTGGCGGCGCTGGCCGCCGCCTGCGAAGGCGAAAGCCTCATCACAGGCACGTCGCGCCTTGCGCACAAGGAGAGCGACCGCGCCGAGACGCTGCGCGAGGAGTACGCCAAGGTCGGCATCGAGATCGACCTCTCGACGCCCGACGTCATGCGCATCCGCGGCGGTGCGATCCGTCCGGCACGGGTATTCAGCCACGGCGACCACCGCATCGCCATGTCGATGGCCGTCTCGGCACTGCGTTCGTCGGGTGCGATCACGATCGAAGGGGCCGAAGCGGTGGCCAAAAGCTATCCGCGTTTCTTCGAAGACCTGGAATCGCTGCGCGTAAATTAATCATGACTGCTATATCTAACTTTACACCTCGTCGGTTTTTCGGACCGCTGCACACGCCCGCTTGTCGGAGCGTTCGCGGCTACGCCGCGTTTACAGATTGGACCCACCCCCAAACCCCTGCCTTAGCGGGGGCTTCGGGCAAGGCCCGCCTGGCTGGCAGGGCTTTGAGGTGCGGCGGTGTAGAATGGCATGTAGCAGCCTTAACCGATCCATACCTATGAACAGTTTCGGCACTCTCTTCCGCATCACCCTTTGGGGCGAATCCCACGGTCCGCAGGTCGGCGTCACGCTCGACGGCGTACCGGCCGGGCTTCCGCTCGACATTCCCGATTTCGAAGCCGATCTGGCCCGACGCCGCAGCGGCGCCAAAGGGACGACGCCGCGCCAGGAAAACGACCTGCCGCAGATCGTGTCGGGACTCTACAAGGGACACACCACGGGCGCACCGCTGACGCTCGTCTTCGAAAACGCCAACACCCGTTCGGGCGACTACGACAACCTGCTCACGCAGCCTCGTCCTTCGCACGCCGACCGCACGGCGGCCGTCAAGTTCGAAGGGTGGAACGACCCGCGGGGCGGCGGCCACTTCTCGGGCCGACTGACGCTGGCACTCGTAGCCGCGGGCGTCGTAGCGAAAAAAATACTCGGCGGTGCGACCTTCTCCACGCGGTTGACCGCCGTCGGCGGCCAGACCGATCCGGCGCGGTTCGACGCCGCGATCGACGACGCCCTGCGCGACGAAGACTCCGTGGGCGGCATCGTCGAATGCCGCGTAGCGGGCATCCCCGCCGGCTGGGGCGAACCCTTTTTCGACTCGGTCGAAAGCGCGGCGGCACACCTGCTCTTCGCCATCCCCGCGATCAAAGGGGTGGAGTTCGGCGACGGGTTCGCCGCAGCAGCCCTGCGCGGTTCCGCCCATAACGACCCGATCGCCGACGCCGACGGCCGCACGGCGACCAACCATGCGGGCGGCATCGCGGGCGGCATAACCAACGGCAACGAACTCGTCGTGCGCGCGGCCGTGAAACCGACGGCCAGCATCGCCCGCGAACAGCAGACCTTCGACTTCGCCGCCGGCCGCGTCGCACCGCTCCGCATACGGGGACGGCACGACGCCTGCATCGCCCTGCGCGCGGCCGTCGTCGTCGAAGCGGCGATGGCCGTCGCACTCGCCGACTTCAAACTCCGCGACCGATGCCGACGCGCCGCGAAGTGATCGACCGCATCCGCCGTGCGATCGCGCCGCTCTACGAGCCGCGCGAAGCCGAGCAGATCGCCCGCCGCTTCACCTTCGAGCGGTGCGGCATCACGCTGACGCAATACGTCGTCGCCCCCGAAGCGCAGGCCGACATCCCCGACCTCGAAGAGTCCGTCCGCCAGTTGGCCGCCGGACGCCCCGTGCAATACGTGCTGGCGCATACCGAGTTCTGCGGCATGACCTTCGAAGTCGGCGAAGGCGTTCTGATCCCGCGTCCCGAAACCGAGGAGCTGGTCGCAGCCGCCGCGGCCGGAGCTGTCGCCGGAGCCGCAGCGCTCGACGTGGGAACCGGAAGCGGCTGCATCGCCGTAAGTCTCGCGCGGCTTATCCCCGATGCGCGCGTAACGGCCGTCGACCTCTCGCCGCAGGCACTCGCCGTCGCACGCCGCAATGCCGTGCGGCTGGGCGCCGAAGTACGCTTCGTGCAGGCCGACGCATTGGCCGGCTTGCACGAACTGCCCGACGCGGCGTTCGACCTCATCGTCTCCAATCCGCCCTACGTGCCGCAGAGCGACCGCGCGGCGATGCACGTCAACGTGCGGGAATACGAACCGCCCGAAGCGCTCTTCGTCCCCGACGACGATCCGCTGCGCTTCTACCGCGCGATCGGCCGCGCCGCACGCCGGCTGCTGCGCCCCGACGGACGGCTCTGGTTCGAAATCTACGAACGGCTGGCTGACGAGACGGCGCGGCTGCTCGCCGACGAAGGGTTCGGCGACATCGCCGTGCGACGCGACATCAACGACAAACCGAGAATACTATGCTGTACGGCAAGAAAATAAACGCGGTGCCCCGCACCAAGACACCGGAACAGGCGCTCGCTGCGCTGATGCGCCTCTGCGCCCGCGCCGAACGCTCGGAGGAGGACGCACGCCGGCTGATGACGCGCTGGGGCGTAGCACCGGCCGACCGGGAACGGGTGCTCGAACGTTTGCGCCGCGACCGATTCATCGACGACGCCCGCTACGCCGAAGCCTTCGTACGCGAAAAGATCAACCTCAGCGGCTGGGGCGCACGCAAGATCGCCGACGCGCTGCACCGCAAACGCATCGCCCGCGAGACGATCGAGCGCGCGCTCGCGGCGCTCGATGCCGGTACGGCACGCGAACGGCTGGCCGACCTGCTGCGCCGCAAGGTGCGCACCACCCGCGCCGCAACACCTTATGAACTGAAAAACAAACTGATCCGCTACGGTCTCGCACAGGGCTACGACTACGAAGCCGTGCGCGACGCGGCGGACGCGCTCATCGCAACGACCGACGACTCATGCGACACATTCTTTTAACGCTGTTGTTTTCGGGCGGGCTTCTGGCCGCCCCCGCGCAGGAACCTCGATCCGAACGTTACCGCTTCCCCGTCCGCAACGTGGCGGGGCTCTACTCGGCCAACTTCGGCGAGATGCGCCCCAACCATTTCCATTCGGGCGTGGACATCAAGACCGACGGCGTGACGGGCAAGCCCGTCGTGGCTGCCGCCGACGGCTACGTGGTGCGCATTGCCGTCTCGCCCGGCGGGTACGGCCGCGCACTCTACATCGCGCACCCCGACGGCACGACGACCGTCTACGGCCACCTCGAACGCTTCCGCACCGACATCGAATCCTACCTGCGCTACAAACGCTACGAGCAGGGGCGCAGCAACGTCGATTTCACCTGCAAGCCTTCGTTATTCCCCGTCCGCGCGGGCGACACGGTCGCCCTGTCGGGCAATTCGGGCATGTCGTTCGGGCCGCATCTCCACTTCGAGGTGCGCCGCAGCTCCGACCAGCGGACACTCAACACGCTGGCCGCGAAACTGCTGCCCGTACGCGACCGTATCGCACCCCGCATCATGCGGCTGCACTACGTCGAGGTCGACTCGCTCGGCGACGTTCCCGTCCACAGCCGCCCCCGCACCTTCGACGTGGTACGCCGCAGCGAAGGGGACTATGCGCTGCGGCAGACGCAACCCGTCGCGGTCGGGCGGCGCGGCTATTTCATCGTCGAGTGCTCGGACCGCAAGGACGAAGTCTACAATACCTTCGGCATCTACCGCCTGACCGAAGAGGTCGACGGAGAGGTACGCTACGAGTACCGCATGGACGGGTTCCTCTTCGGCGACACACGCTACTGCAACGCCGTGAGCTATTATCCCATGCAGCTCTCGTCGCGCAACGAGGTGATCCGCCTCACGCAGCCGGCCGGTTGTCCCGACCGCTTCTTCACGACGATGAAGAACCGTGCGCTGCTGACCACCCCCGCAGGCAGGCGGCAGGAGGTGCGCATCACGGCCGAAGACGATTGCGGCAACCGTTCGGTGCTCGCCTTCACGGTCGAAGGCAAGGCCGACGAACGCTCGTTCCGCGCACCGGCGTGCGATTCGCTGCCCGTCGTCCGCCACGACCGCGACTTCCACCGCGAGGGCGACGGCGTGCGGATCGAGATTCCTGCCGGAACGCTCTACGAATCGTGTTTCTACACGCAGCAGCCCCACGACGAACCGCAGCCGAAGGACTCGACGCTGCTCTTCCTGTCGCGCGGCGTCGAGATCCTCGACGTGCGGCTGCCGATGCACCGCTACGCGACGCTGTGGATCGACGCGACGCAGGTTCCGCCCGAGCTGCGCCGTCACGCGGTGCTGGCCTCGCTCTCGCCCAAGGGGAAGCTGCGCTACGAAGGCGGCAAATGGAGCGACGGACGCATCCGCCTGCGCACCCGCTCGCTGGGAACCTTTTTCGTCGTGGCCGACACCGTGCGCCCCACGATCCGCCCCCGCTTCACGGCGCACGACCTGAGCGGACAGCGCAGCGTCACGTTCTCCGTCGGCGACAACTTCTCGGGCGTCGGTTCCGTCAGCTGCTTCGTCGACGGCCGCATGGCCATTCTGGAAGAAAACCGCGTGAAGGGCACCTACACCCACTACTTCGACGACGAACTCTTCGGCCGCAACCGCGAGCATACGCTGCGCCTCACGGCCACCGACGGCGCGGGCAACACCCGCGTGTGGGAGGGAACGTATTACCGGTAAAACCTCGTTCCGTTCGAACAAGGAACACCCCTGCCGCAGCAGTTGCGGCAGGGGTGATTTCTGTCCGGACAGGCCGTCGGGAAACCGCGCCGATCCGTTATGAATTGAAAATGCTGCGCAGGATGATGCCCGTAGCGCCCTGGTTGCGCGCGGTGTAATCCTTGGCCGTGCGGCTGGCACGACGGAGCGTCTCCTCGTCGTCGCACAGCGGCGCGAACCACGCCGCCAGTTCGCCGGCCGTGCGCACCGACACAGCGCAGCCGAGCGATACCATGTCGCGCGCCTCCTTGAATTTGCCGTAATTGGGGCCGAAGGCGATCGGCAGGCCGAAGGTCGCTGCTTCGAGCGTATTGTGGATGCCGACGCCGAACCCGCCTCCGACGTAGGCCCAGGTCGCCGATCCGTAGACCGACGAGAGCATCCCCATCGTGTCGAGCACGAGCACCTGTACGTCGTCGAACCGTGTCGCGGCATCGCACTGCGTATAGCGCACGGCGCCGCCCTTCGCATTACGCATCAGATGCGCGATACGCCCCTCGTCCATCTCGTGGGGCGCAATGACGAACTTCACATCCGGATTGGCGTTCACGAGCGGCAGAAGAATCTCCTCGTCGGGCCCCCACGTCGATCCGGCCACGAAAAGACGACCGCCGCCACGAAAGCGTTCGATCGTCTCCACCCGCTGCGCCGCTGCGGCGATCTGAGCCACACGGTCGAAGCGCGTATCGCCCGCGACGACCACGTTGTCGAACCCGATCTCGGAGAGCAGCCGTTTCGATTCGACGTTCTGCACGAACAGCGTGTCGAAGGTCTCCAACGCCTGCCGCCACATGGCGCCGTAGGGACGGAAGAAGACCGAATTGCGGCGGAAAATCGCCGAAACGATATACGACCGCACCTTGCGGCGCCGCAGTTCGGAGAGCAGGTTGATCCAGAATTCGTATTTGATGAAAATGGCGATCTCGGGGTGGACGATGTCCAGAAAACGGCGGGCGTTGGAGGGGGTGTCGGCAGGAAGGTAGAAGACATAATCGGCACCCTCGTAATTCTTGCGGATCTCATACCCCGACGGGGAGAAGAACGTGAGCAGGATCTTGTATTCGGGATGTTCCGCCCGCAGACGTTCGATGATCGGACGGGCCTGTTCGAACTCCCCCAGCGAAGCGGCATGTACCCAGACGATCCTGTCGGAGGGACGGACGGCGGCCTCCATACGTTCGAATATATTCCGTCGGCCTTCGCTCCACAGCCGGGCTTTTCCGTGCCAAAGAGCGGCCAGGCGGATGCCTCCGGCATAGAGCGAAATACCCAAATTATACAACCACATGCGCTGTTATCGAAAGTTGAGTTCGGCAAAGGTAACTATTTTTGCGTTAAAACCCAAATTACCAATTGCATTCCATCGCCCGCTCCGTAAAACGCACGTTCAGAGACCCGTTCGGAAACAGATCGACCGCCGCCAGATCGAACTGCGGTTCGAGCCGCACGCGATGCTGCGCCATGTAGGCCTCGGCGGCACGGCGCAGCGAGGCGAACTTGCGGGGCGTGATCGCCTCCTCGGGCGTCGTCAGGCCGCCCGCACGGCGTGTCTTGACCTCGATGAAATGCAGCTCGTCCCATCGCCGCGCGACGATGTCCAACTCGTAGCGCCCCGATCGCCAGTTGCGTTCGAGGATTGCAAAACCTACCCTGCGCAGGTAGTCGACGGCCGCCTGTTCGCCACGGCGGCCCGTATCGGCGGACGGAGGAAAGGTCACGGCAGGATCTTCTGAATGGCATTGGCCCGCTGCATGGCCGCCGTCAACCCTTCGGCGTCGTCGCGCTCGATCATGCGCCGCATGATCTGCAACTGGTGGATATGCTCGCGCAGCACGTCGAGCACATTGTACTTGTTGCGCAGCAGAATCGGCACCCACGTGCGCGGTGCACTCTTGGCCAGTCGCACCGTCGATTCGAAGCCGCCGCCCGCCAGGTCGAAGATATGCTGCTCCTCGCGCTCCTTCTCCAACACGGTGAGCGCCAGCGCGAACGACGTGATATGCGAAATATGGGAGACATAGGCCGTATGCAGGTCGTGCTCCTCCGGCTCCATCGACACCAGCGGCATTCCCAACGCCCCGTAGAGGCGCTCAACGGTCTCGACCGCATCCCGGTCGCAGCGTTCGCGTTCGCAGATCACGGCCGTCCGGCCTGCGAAGGCTCCGCGGCTGGCGGCGTCGGGACCGCTGTACTCGGTACCCCACATCGGGTGCGTGGCCACGAACCGTCCGCGGCGGGCGTGCATGGCCACCACCTCGCACAATTCGCCCTTGATCGAACCGGTGTCCATCACGACCTGATGAGGCGCGATGCGGTTGAGAATCTTCACCGTCAGCAGCGGAATCGTATCGACGGGCGTAGCCAGCACGATCAGATCGGCCGAGGGAAGCCCCTCTTCGAGCGTCACGATCCGGTCGACCAGCCCCCGTTCGAGCGCCCGCCGGGCATGTTCCTCCGACGCCTCCACCCCCTCGATGCGCTCCGCCAGCCCGCGGTCGCGCAGAGCCAGCGCAAACGATCCGCCGATCAGGCCGACGCCTATAATCAACACATTCATCGTCTATTCCTTTTGCGGAGTCGTCTCCAATTCCATGATATAATCGTCCATCACATATCCGCCGCCGATGTCGGTTACCTGCGCACGCACCTCGCGGAACCCAGCCCGGCGATAGGCGCCGATCGCCCGCTCGTTACGGCGGTTGACCGTGAGCCAGATCGTCCGTGCGCCGACCTCGCGGCACAGTCCGCGCAGGTATTCCAGCATCTGCCGGAAACGTCCTTGCCCCCGCGCCTCATGCAAGAGGTAGACTTTGCTCAGGAACAGCCGCCCGTCGCGCGGCTGCACGCCGCAGTAACCGACGGCCCGTCCTTCGTCCTCCATCAGGTAATAGCGATAGCCTTCGAGCGCCAACTGCTCGGTAATCGCCCGCACGGACTGGAACCGCTCGATCATGTAGGCGATCTGCTCGCGCGAGACGATCCCGCGGTAGGCCTCGTGCCAGATCAGCCCCGCCAGCCTGTTCACCTCCATGATGTCGCTCCCCGACTCGATTTCACGAATAGTCATCATATATATACCTTAAATTATAATAAAAACGAAAGATCGTCGCCCGGCTGCACCTCGTAGGGGGTCAGTCCCTTCTTGAAAATCCGCATCGGACGGCTGCCCAACAGCTCCAACCGGCCGTTCTCGTAGCGCAGCATACACCCCTCGCGCAACCCCACGGCGTAACGGCGGGGATTGGCTGCGACGAATTCCAACAGGCGCACCTCGCGCGTCTCGCCGGCATGTCCCTCGGGATTGGCGTCGAGGTAATGGGGATTGATCTGGAACTTCACCACACCCACCGCACGAAACGACTCCGGCTCGACGATCGGCATGTCGTTGGTCGTCGAGATCGCGGGGCAGGCCACGTTGCTGCCGGCCGACCAACCCACGTAGGGGACACCCGCCTTCACCCGGTTGCGGATCGCCCGCATCAGCCCCTGCTCCTGCATCTTTTTTGCCAGCGCGAAGGTGTTGCCGCCGCCGACGCAAATCGCTTCGGCACGGCGGATCATCGCCGCGGGATCGGCGGCGCGGTGCACCGAGCGGACGCGGATGCCGAGTTCCGAGAAACGCGCCTGCACGCGCCGCTCGTAGTCGGCATAGGAGAAGGTGACGGCAGCGTAGGGGACGAACGCCACCTCCCTGACCCCGCGCAGGAACTCTCCGATACGCGGCATGGGATAAGCGAGGTAAGCCTCCCCCGCATTGGTCGAGTTGGATATCAGCAATAATCTCATAATATTCTACTATTCAATATCTTAAATAAAAAAATCCGTGATTTGTGGACAATCGTGTTGATAAAATCTTTTGCAAGTATGACAAATGTAACAAAAAAAGTGTTATTTTTGCGAAAAATTCTGCGTGAAAATAGAAAAGTATTTTCAACAATATTTGTTTAACTAAAAAATTACAATCATGTCAGAAGTTCAACAGAAAGTCGTCGAGATCATCGTAGACAAGCTGGGAGTCAAAGAGTCGGAAGTCGTACCCGAAGCAAGCTTCACCAACCACCTCGGTGCGGATTCGCTCGACACCGTAGAGCTCATCATGGAGTTCGAGAAGGCTTTCGATATTCAGATCCCCGACGAGGACGCAGAGAAGATCGCGACGGTCGGCGACGCGATCAAGTATATCGAAGAGCACAAGAAATAATTTCGCCATAAGTTTCTCTTCGCAGCAATTCGTTTCATTTCAATCAATCCGATTTTCAATATGACAGCAAGACGTGTAGTGGTGACAGGTGTAGGTACGATTAACCCACTCGGCAATACTATTCAGGAATATTTTTCGAATCTCGAGAAAGGTGTCAGCGGAGCCGCCCCCATCACGCACTTCGACACGGAGAAATTCAAAACGAAATTCGCTTGTGAAGTAAAGAATTACGACCCTTCCCAGTATTTCGACCGCAAGGAGGTACGCAAGTACGACCTCTTCACCCAGTACGCCCTCATCGCCGCCACGCAGGCCGTGGAGGACGCAGGGTTCGACATGGAGAAGCTCGACAAGGAGCAGGCGGGCGTCATTTGGAGTTCGGGTATCGGAGGACTCAAATCGTTCTTCGACGAATGTACGGGCTATGCCGAGGGAGGAAACACCCCGCGGTTTAGCCCGTTCTTCATTCCCCGCATGATCGCCGACATCGCGGCCGGCTTCATCTCGATGAAGTACGGATTCATGGGCCCCAACTACTGTATCGTTTCGGCCTGCGCTTCGTCGAACCACGGCATGATCGACGCCTTCAACCAGATCCGCTGGGGCAAGGCCGACGTGATGGTCACGGGCGGTTCGGAGGCTTCGGTCAACGAACCGGGCGTGGGAGGATTCTCGTCGATGCAGGCCATCTCGACCCGTAACGACGACCCACAGCACGCTTCGCGCCCGTTCGACGTACACCGCGACGGATTCGTGATCGGCGAGGGCGCCGGCGCGCTGATCTTCGAAGAGTACGAACACGCCAAGGCGCGCGGTGCGAAGATATACTGCGAAGTCGTAGGCGGCGGCGCATCGGCCGACGCACACCACTTCACGGCTCCCCACCCCGAAGGGAAGGGCGCCATCCTGTCGATGAAAGCCGCGCTGAAAGATGCCGGGATGCAACCCGAAGAGATCGATTACGTGAACGTTCACGGCACTTCGACCCCGCTGGGCGACATCGCCGAGCTGAAAGCCGTCGCAGGCGTTTTCGGCGACCACGTCTACGACCTGAACATCTCTTCGACCAAGTCGATGACGGGTCACCTGCTGGGTGCCACCGGCGCCATCGAGGCACTGGCCTGCATCCTCGCGCTCACTCGGGGCGTGGTACCGCCCACGATCAACGTGGAGGAGCTGGATCCGGAGATCGACGCCAAACTGAACCTCACGCTGGGCAAGGCACAACACCGCGATGTGAAGGCCGCGATGAGCAACACGTTCGGGTTCGGCGGTCACAACTCGACGATCATTTTCCGCAAGTTCTAACTCCGGCGGAGGTGATCGATTTCCTGTTACGCCCCTGGCGGTGCAATTTCGGCCCCGACAAGGAGTTTTACCGCGCGATCGACGGGCTGTTCGGATTCGTTCCGCACAACATCGAACTTTACAAGCTGGCTTTGATTCACAAGTCAGCTTCTTTGGTTTTGGAGGACGGACGGCAGATCAACAACGAACGGCTCGAATATCTGGGCGACGCCGTGATCGAAGCCGTCACGTCGGACTACCTTTACATCGAATTCCCCGACCGCGACGAAGGATTCATGACCAAGCTCCGGTCGAAAATCGTTTCGCGCCAGTCGCTCAACGCGATCGCCCGCCAGATCGGTCTCGACCGCTACGTCATTCTCGACGGGAGCAGCAATACGCTGGCGCAGAAGCACATCTTCGGCGATGCGTTCGAAGCGATGATGGGTGCGATCTACCTCGATCAGGGATACAATTTCGTCAACCGGCTGCTCATCAACCGCCTCTTCCGCGAACACCTGTCGCTCGAAGAACTGACCGAGTCGGAGAACGATTTCAAGAGCCGGCTGATCGAGTGGTGCCAGAAAAACCACCACACGATCCGTTTCCGTACGACCCGGCAGGAGAATTCGGCGGCGAACCATCCGCTGTTCCGTTCGACGGCGCTCATCGACAACATGGAGGTGGGACACGGCAGCGGCGAGTCGAAAAAGGAGGCGGAGCAGCAGGCAGCCTACTCCGTTTCGCAGAGCTTCTCCGACGAAACCTGCGCCGCACTGCTCGACAAAGTCGACCGGCTCCGGCTGGGCGGGGAAAGCCTCTGATGCGGACCAGTCCCCAACTCACCTCTCCCATGAAACAACTGCTCGACAAACTCACCTCACGGGGTTCCGCGTCGCTCGACGACACGGAACTGTTGACGCTGTTGTTGGGCGAAGGCGGCGAGCAAGCGGCGGCCCGCCGACTGGCCGAACGGTTGTTGGAATACTACGACGGAGCTCTGGCCCGGCTCGGCCGCGATCCGCTACCGCGGCTTCGCATGGTCGAAGGTATGGGTCAGCGCCGCGCGGCACGCATTGCGGCCGCCGCGGAACTGGGTCGGCGCATCCTGCAAGCGCAAGCGGCCGAAACGACGACGCTCGTCACGAGCGACGACGTGATCCGCCTCTTCCGCCCCGAGCTGGAACAGCTCGACCACGAGGAGTGCTGGGCAGTTTACCTTTCGTCGTCGAACCGCATCATCGAACGGCAGCGCATCAGTCAGGGCGGCGTGCAGGGAACGGTGGTCGACCACCGCCTCATCGTCAAACGAGCGCTCGAACTGCTGGCGACGCAGCTGATCCTCGTCCACAATCACCCTTCGGGCAGCGCCGAAGCGAGCGAACCCGACCGGACGCTGACGGCCCGCATCGCGCAGGCGGCCGCGCTGTTCGACATCCGGCTGCTCGACCACATCATCGTCGCCCGTGCCGGCAGTTTCTCGTTCCGGTCGGCCGGACTGCTTTGAAACGCCGCCGCACGAAATCACCGCTCCCCTCTGCGGAACGACTCCGCGTATCATCTATTTCAATCGCCGGAAACGCTCGACGGTCGGATATTCCAGTTCGTACTGGTCGTGATCCATCACCCACATCTCCTCTTCGTCGAGACGCATGACCAGCATCCGCCCCTCAGGAAGCACCAGTTCCCCGCTGCGACGATTGAAACGATAATCCATGTAATCCGAATATCCCCTTCTGACCGAAAGCAGACCGGCCTCGCCCACCTCATAGTAGCTGTCGGTCTCAGCATCGTGCTGTACGGACTGCGTACCGGCGACATAGGGCAACTCCTTCAAATCGGGGATTTCGCCCGGATCGATGTCGGGAACGATCCCGTAACGTCTTCTTCCGGGTGCGACCTCGGTGCGAACCAGCCGGCCGCGGCTCTTGAAATCGAGCAGCCAGACGGAAAAATCGCGGTTCATACGCGACGTGCGAACCCTCCGCCACACCCCATCGCCGCGCCGGTCTTCATACGAACCCGCTTCCAACCAGCGGCCCACGATCGAAGCCCGAATATCGAGCCGTTTTTTCGCCTCGACATAAGGCACGAAAAATTTGATGTCCATAACAGTACGAGATTAAATCCGTGCTTTACGGACAGGCCCCGTTACCGGCATCCGCCGGTTCCTTCCGGAGTCGAATCCTGTCCGTCGCTTCCGGAACCGAAAAACAGAACCTTCCCGCGATCTTCGCGTCGCGGAAATTTTTCGAATCCGGTCGGATCGCAACCCTCCTTCGAACGAAACTGTGCGAAAGACACGAACGCGATCCGCAAGCTGACAAAGTACTGGTATACTCTATAAAAGACGGACGGCCCGTGCCTAACGCACAGGTACAACACGAGCTTTCCGTTATTCCCGTTATAATCCAAAATTTACCAGTTTTTGTCAGCTTACAACAGGGCTCGAATCGGTTTCCCAATATGTACAAACCTGTGGAAACCGTATCCAAAAGTAGGAAAAAACACAACTCTATGCAAGTTTTTATATGAAAAATGCCCATCGAATTTCTTGGCACACCTCGATCAATTCCGTCTCCTCGTGCTTTTTCGCCGGATTTTCCGGATACACAGATGGGTGCAGAACAATTCTATCGAGCACAGAACTACAATATTATATTGCCCGTCAATACACAAAACACATGCCTAAGCGCAAAGCCGGCCCCGGAACGGGATTTTACGATCCGAATCGCCTCGCCCAACGAGAACAGTTCGCAATCTTCAACTCCGTCTCAGGCATTCCGTTCCGACATAATCGAACTTTCGCTTGCTTCTGCACTCGACTTTTCGTATCTTTGCCAATCGGAACGATCTGCAAAACAAAATACGACATACGACTATGACTCAGGACGAACTTTTCAAGAAACTCGTGGCCCACTGCAAGGAGTACGGCTTCATCTTCCCGTCGAGCGAGATCTACGACGGTCTGGGCGCCGTCTACGACTACGGTCAGAACGGCGTCGAGTTGAAAAACAACATCAAGCGCTACTGGTGGGATTCGATGGTCAAGCTCCACGAAAACATCGTGGGCATCGACGCCGCGATCTTCATGCACCCCCGCACATGGGAGGCTTCGGGACACGTTTCGGCCTTCAACGATCCGCTGATCGACAACAAGGATTCGAAGAAACGTTACCGCGCCGACGTACTCATCGAGGAGTGGATCGCCAAACAGGACGAGAAGATCGAAAAGGAGGTCGAAAAGGCCCGCAAGCGCTTCGGCGAGTCGTTCGACGAGGAGAAATACCGCGCCACGTCGCCCCGCGTCGCCGAGACGGCCGCCAGACGCGACGAGGTACACGCCCGTTTCGCCGAGGCAATGAACGCCAACGACCTGGGCGGACTGCGGCAGATCATCCTCGACTGCGAGATCGCCTGCCCCATTTCGGGCACGCGCAACTGGACGGAGGTGCGGCAGTTCAACCTGATGTTCTCCACCCAGATGGGATCGACGGCCGAAGGGGCCAACACGATCTACCTGCGTCCCGAAACGGCGCAGGGCATCTTCGTCAACTTCCTCAACGTCCAGAAAACGGGCCGCATGAAACTTCCGTTCGGCATCGCGCAGATCGGCAAGGCTTTCCGCAACGAGATCGTGGCGCGGCAGTTCATCTTCCGCATGCGCGAATTCGAGCAGATGGAGATGCAGTTCTTCGTGCGTCCGGGCGAGGAGATGAAGTGGTGGAACCAGTGGAAGGAGACCCGCATGGCATGGCACCGCGCACTGGGCTTCGGCGACGATCAGTACCGGTTCCACGACCACGAGAAGCTGGCGCACTACGCCAACGCCGCCACCGACATCGAATACAACTTCCCCTTCGGCTTCAAGGAGGTGGAGGGCATCCACTCGCGCACGGATTTCGATCTGGGCAACCACCAGAAATTCTCCGGCAAGAAGATGCAGTATTTCGATCCAGAAACGGGCGAAAGCTATGTACCCTACGTCGTCGAGACTTCGATCGGCGTCGACCGCATGGTATTGCAGGTGCTCTCGGCGGCCTACCGGGAGGAGCAGCTCGAAAACGGCGAGAGCCGCGTGGTACTCGCCTTCCCGCCCGCGCTGGCGCCGGTCAAGGTGGCCGTGATGCCGCTGGTCAAAAAGGACGGACTGCCCGATGTCGCACAGCGGATCATCGACCAGCTCAAATACGACTTCAACGTGGTCTACGACGAGAAGGATTCGATCGGCAAACGTTACCGCCGCCAGGACGCCGTCGGCACGCCGTTCTGCGTGACGGTCGACCACCAGACGCTCGAAGACGGCACCGTCACCGTGCGTCACCGCGACACGATGCAGCAGGAGCGCGTGGCGATCGACGACCTCTACCGCATGGTGGACGACGAGGTCTCCTACCGTAAACTCTTCCGGAAACTGAACCTCTGATATGAATCGCCGCGAGAGAACGGAGTATGGCAGCCTCCGCCGGAGAGCTGCCGTGCTTTCGGCCGGACGGCCGGCAGCGATTCGTCGTCATCCAGACCGCACCTGCTGATGGGCCGGATCATCGCCATAGACTACGGTACGCGCCGCACGGGAATCGCCGTAAGCGACCCCCTGCAACTCATCGCAGGGGGGCTCGCCACGGTCGAAACACGCGAGTTGGAGCGCTACCTGACACAATATATCGCACGGGAGGACGTTTCGGTCATCGTCGTGGGCAAGCCTTTGAAGATGAACGGTGCCCCGTCGGAAACGATGCGCTTCGTGCTGCCGCTCGTGGCGCGGTTGCACCGTACCTACCCCACGATCGAGGTCGTCCTCTACGACGAACGGTTCACGTCGGCGATCGCCCACCGCGCCATGCTCGACGGCGGCCTGCGCAAAATGGCACGCCGCAACCGCGCGCTGGTGGACAAAATATCGGCGACGATCATCCTCGAAGATTTCATGTCGAGCCGCCGCGCCGAACAACACAGATAACCCCGCCGCGGCTACCACGACGCCTGCGGAGGAAAAATATCGAACCATTTCGTTAAGCCGAGTGCAATCGGGCTCACTCGAATTGCCGAGGCGAAAAACGACTATGGAAAAAGAACGAATAACACCATGATTTACCCGATTGTCATTTACGGTTCGCAGACGTTGCGCAACCCTTCCGAAAATATCGCACCCGATTACCCCGACCTGGAAAAACTGGTCGAAGACATGTTCCTCACGCTCGGCGAAGCCGACGGCGTGGGGCTGGCCGCACCGCAGATCGGCAAGAACATCCGCCTGTTCGTCGTCGACTGCACGCCGTGGGGCGAGGATCATCCCGAATTGGCGGACTATCGCCGCGCCTTCATTAATGCCGAAATCTACGAACGCTCGGAGGAGACTTCGCTCTTCAACGAAGGGTGTCTCTCGCTGCCGGGACTGCACGAGGACGTGCGCCGTCCCGTCTCGATCCGGATGCGTTACGTCGACGAAAAGTTCGTGGAACACGACGAGGAGTTCACCGGACTGCCCGCCCGCGTGATCCAGCACGAATACGACCACATCGAAGGAAAGGTCTTCACCGACCGGCTTTCGCCGCTGCGCCGTAATCTTTTGAAAAGCAAGTTGCAGCGGCTTGCAGGCGGAAAGTACCGCTGTTCATACAAGACGAAATAAACACGTTGGAAAGAGAAACCGCAGAGAATTCGGAAACAGTCTCTCTTCGCGCAGAGCGCTCCGAGCGGCGGCGTTGCCCCGTCCAGATTCAGGCTGAAATATCCTCGGACATCGGGTTTTTCCTATCGTCGGCCGACGCCTCGTAATTCCGTTCCGGCATAATCAGACCGGCGTTTGCTTCTGCGTTCCGCTTTTCGTATCTTTGGCTTCGCCGAATCGGCAAAATGCAAGCGAGTTTGCTTTTGCCCTCGCTTATTCGTATCTTTAATACACCCGATGATATTTATTTGGGCATTAACGATTTAGAAGAAAATCGTGTAAAAAAGGCAATGGATAAGTAAGTTGCAAAACGGTTATTGCCGCTTGTTCTTCTTACTTTCAAACAACTCTTTTTAATTCATTGCAAATATGGTTATTCTTTTTGAATAATCAAAACAAATAATACTCGAAAATTTATTATTCAGAATTACATTCATCCTATTCCTGACGAAGTAAACACTGTTTTCTTATCGGCAATTAACGCGATACATTGTCGGTACAACCGCTGCTTGCCCGATACTCTTTCGGAGCGATTCCCGTGTGTTGCTTGAAATACTTGCGGAACGTGAACTGTTCCGGGAAATTCAAATCAGCGGCAATCTCCTTGATGCTTTTCTTGGTCTTCTCCAACAGGAGTTTCGCTTGGGTTATCGTTATGTCGATAATCCATTCGGAAGGAGTGCGTCCGGTCTTCTCCCTCACGACGGCCGTAAAATAGCCGGTCGATAACCGTGCCTCCTCCGCGTAAAACGTTACGGAACGCTGCTGTTTGAAGTTGAAGTGGAGAGAATAAATGAAATTATATACGATACTCTCTTTCTTGTCCATCGGATGAGATTCTACCGTTTTATTGCGAAAATAGACGCGTATGATTTCCAACATCGTCTCCTGCTCTAATAGTTGAATCATGCGCAGAATCAGATTTTTCTCTTCCGCTATCGAAGCGTTCTCCATCTCCCTGCGTTTTGCCTCGATCAAATCGTTGCGCGAAATCAAAAATTCCACCTCCGTCTCATTCAACCGCAAACAAGGGCTGTTCCGCAATTTCAGTTGCAGAATCGTATCGATAATGGTATGTATGACCGGATAAAAAACCTCCCAGTCATCGAGGATATGAATCCCGTCGAAATCCGCGCTCTGCGAAATCCGATGAATGGTCACCAACGGGCTGACAACATACAACACCCCCTTCTCCAAACGATAAACCGAATTGTTTATCAGCACCTCCGCCGTTCCCGACATACATAAAAACATCCCCGACTTATGATTGTATTCGGGAATAAAACTATTGAGGTACGGCTCTGCGTGAATCATGCTTGCTCTATCCATAACATATCCCTGTTTACGATACAAATGTAACGCATATTTCCCAATATATCATTTCTTTTCGGATTATATCGGCTAAAATAGTCGATATTGCTCAATATATCCATGATCTTGGCATTTACCACGCCGTTCGGACTCCATAATTTTGCATCAGAAAAATATTTTAATCAATGGAGTTATGAAACGCATCTTTCTTTTTTGCAGTTGTCTTCTGACAGCCTATGTCGCCGGAGCACAACCGACGCTCGACGAGTGCCGCCGCTTGGCGCGGGAGCACTATCCCGAAATCCGGCAGTATGATTTGATTCGGCAAACGAAAGAGTACACCCTGTCGAATGCCAATAAATCATGGATTCCCCAAGTCGCGTTCGCAGCGCAAGCCACATGGCAGACCGCCGTTCCGACGCTTCCCGACGCTCTTACCGGAATGCTGTCGCAGCAGGGCGTAGCCATTCCCGGAATCAACAAAGACCAGTACAAAATCGCTCTGGAGCTGAATCAGACGATATGGGACGGCGGCAAAACGAAAGCCGACAAACGGATTGCCGAAGCGGAGGCCGAAGAACAGAACCGCGCGACGGATGTGGATTTCCATACGCTCGAAGGTCGTGTGGACAATCTGTATTTCGGCATTCTGCTCCTCGACGAGCGGGTTCGGCAAACCCGCCTCACGATCGAGCTGCTGCGCAGCAACCTCGAAAAAGTGCGGTCGCTTCAACGGAACGGCGTCGCCATGCAGACCGACGCCGACGCGGTCGAAGCGGAACTTCTTACCGTAGGTCAGCAGCTCACTCAAATCGAAGCCTCCCGTGCAAGTTATCGTCAGATGCTCGAAATCTTCATCGGAAAGGAATTGGGCGGGCAGTCGCTTATTCTGCCGGATACCGAGCAGCCGGTCTCTTATGACAATGCCCGCCCGGAACTGGCTCTGTTCGATGCGAAAATAGAAAAACTCACGGCACAGGAAAAACTCGTCAAGGCATCCACGCGCCCTCGTTTCGGTCTCTTTGCGCAGGGATACTACGGTTATCCGGGCATGGATTTCTTCGAGAGCATGATGAGCAGCGACTGGTCGTGGAATGCGATGATCGGCGTGAAGATGTCGTGGAATTTCGGAGCCTATTACACCAAGAAAAATTCATTGAACAAACTCCGCACCGCCAAGCGGCAGGTGGATGTCCAGCGCGAGGTCTTTCTGTTCAACACGCAACTGCAAACGACGGCCGAAAACGGAGACATCGCCCGTCTGCGCAAAGCCCTTGCCGACGACGACCGCATCGTGGTCCTGCGCCGTTCGGTGCGCGAAGCCGCCGAATCGAAATTGCGGAACGGTGTAATCGACACGAACGATCTGCTGCGCAAAATCACGGAGGAGGCGACGGCCGCGACAGCCCGCTCCGCCCGCGAAATCGAACTCGTCAAAACCATTTACGAATTGAAACATACGATAAACCAATAAAAAGAACGATCATGAAACGAATCTTATTTTACAGTGCGACTTTACTTACGATGGTTGCTTGCGGACGCGGCAACGATTTCGATGCCACGGGGACATTCGAAGCGACCGAGGTCGTCGTTTCCGCCGAAGCGGCGGGACGTATTCTCAGCTTCGATGCGGAAGAGGGAGATGCCGTGCAGGCAGGCAGACAGATCGGTGCGATAGATACCGTACAGCTTTACCTTCAAAAACTCCAGCTCGAACGCCAGCGGGCATCGGTCATAAGCAATCGTCCCGACATCCGCAAACAGGCAGCGGCGTTGCGGGAACAAATCGCCAAGCAGGAGATCGAGCGCAGCCGTGTCGTCAATCTGCTGAAAGACGGAGCGGCGACCACCAAACAGCTCGACGACATAGATGCTTCGCTCAAAGTGCTGAACGGACAGTTGGAGGCACTGCTTTCGACTTTGGGCAACAATACGGCGGCCATCGACGAAAATTCGTCGGCGCTCGAATTGCAGATCGCCCAAATCGAAGACCGTCTCATGAAGAGCCGCATCGCATCCCCGATTTCGGGAACGGTGCTCGCCAAGTACAGCGAACAGGGCGAACTGGCAGCTGTCGGCCGTCCGCTCATGAAGGTCGCCGATATGGAGAACGTCTACCTGCGGGCCTATTTTACCTCCGACCAGTTGAGCAGTCTGAAAATCGGACAGGAGGTGACCGTTACGGCGGATTTCGGCGGGGACGAACAGATCGATTATCCGGGACGCATCACGTGGATCGCATCGGAGAGCGAATTTACGCCCAAGAACATCCAGACCAAAAGCTCTCGGGCAAGTCTGGTCTATGCCGTGAAGATTGCCGTGAAGAACGACGGACGGCTGAAGCTGGGGCTTTACGGCGAAGTAAAACTGCGTAAATCATAATTGAATCTTAAAGTTGAAATGATGGAAACGCAGAACGCCATAGAAATTAACGGACTGACCAAGTGTTACGGGAAGGTGACGGCTTTGGATGGCGTCTCGTTCGACGTGCGGCAAGGCGAGCTGTTCGGCCTGATCGGCCCGGACGGCGCGGGCAAGACCACGTTGTTCCGCCTGCTGACAACCTTGCTCAATCCCGATAACGGAACGGCGACGGTCGATGGGATGGACATCGTTGCCGAGTACAAACAGATTCGGGAGGTGGTCGGCTACATGCCGGGACGCTTCTCGCTCTATCCCGATCTGTCCGTCGAAGAGAATATCGCATTCTTCGCCGCCCTGTTCGGAGTCCGCGTCGAAGACAACTACGACCTGATCGCTCCGATCTACAAACAAATCGAACCGTTCCGTACCCGCCGCGCAGGAAAACTGTCGGGAGGCATGAAACAGAAGCTCGCCCTGTGCTGCGCCCTGATTCATCGCCCGTCGGTTCTGTTCCTCGACGAACCGACGACGGGGGTCGATGCCGTCTCGCGCAGCGAGTTCTGGGATATGCTCGCCGAGCTGAAGTCGAAGGGTATTTCGATGCTCGTATCGACGCCCTACATGGACGAGGCGAGCCGCTGCGACCGTATCGCCCTGATTAACGAAGGGCATATCCTCGGTATCGACACCCCGCAGGGCATCGTCGCAGGATTCGACGAACCGCTCTATGCCGTTTCGAGCAAGGAGATGTTTGGTTTGCTCATCGAAGCGCGACGGACACGAGGGGTAAAGGAGTGCTATCCGTTCGGGGAGGCACACCACATGGTTACCGAACGGGGCTTCGACACGGCGCGGTTTGCGGACGAACTGACCGGTTTGGGGTTCAGGAACGTCGTAGTCCGTCCCGTCGAAGCAGGTATCGAAGATGTATTCATAAAACTGATGCGCCATGAATGATCCGATTATATCCGTAAAAGAGTTGTGCAAGACGTTCGGCGATTTCAAAGCCGTCGATCGCATTACATTCGATGTCGCACGGGGCGAGATTTTCGGCTTCCTCGGTGCGAACGGTGCGGGGAAGACCACCGCGATGCGCATGCTTTGCGGATTGAGTTATCCTACGTCGGGCAGCGGTACGGTGGCAGGTCTCGATGTGATGACGCAAGGCGAAGAGATCAAGCGCCACATCGGGTATATGAGCCAGCGGTTTTCCCTTTACGATGATTTGACCGTATTGGAGAACATTCGGCTTTATGCCGGTATTTACGGGCTTACCCGAAATCAAATGATCCGTCGCACGGTCGTCATGCTCAACCGGCTGCATTTCCGTTCGGAAATAAATACGCTGGTGGGCTCGCTGCCGCTGGGCTGGAAGCAGAAACTGGCCTTTTCGATCGCCACGCTGCACAAACCCGAGGTGGTGTTTCTCGACGAACCGACGGGCGGTGTCGATCCCGTGACACGCCGCCAGTTCTGGGAACTGATTTATGAAGCGGCCGACAAAGGCACGACGATCTTCGTCACGACGCATTATATGGATGAAGCGGAGTATTGCTCCCGCGTATCGATCATGGTAGACGGTCAGGTGCGTGCGTTGGGTGCTCCAGCCGAACTGAAAAAACAATTCGCCGCAGAGTCGATGGACGAAGTGTTCCGCATACTGGCTCGCGGTGCTAAACGAAGCGAATAATATGGGAGGATTTTTATCATTTGTCAAAAAAGAGACGCTGCATATCCTGCGCGATCCGCGCACGATGTTCATCGCCCTGTTGGTTCCCATCGTACAGACGCTCCTGTTCGGGTTCGCCATTTCGGTGGAGACCGAAAACATAGATTTCGCAGCCGTCGCTCCGAATCGGACGGAAGCGATACGCAGTCAGGTGGAACGGCTTTCGTCCAACCCTTACTTTACGTTCAAGGGATACATCGACGGAGGAGAGATAAACGACGTCCTGCGCCGCAGCGATGTCGATGCCGTGGCCGTCTTTGCGGACGATTACGACCGTCAGATCATGGCGGCAGCGAATGGCGGAGCGTCCGAAAAAGCCGTACAGATTATTTTCGACGCCTCGAATCCCAATACGGCGGTTGCCGGAGCCGGATATATGCAGAGCGTCCTGCTGGCGAACCAGCGTGCCGGAGCCGCCATGCCGGACACCCATCTGCTGTATAACCCGCAGATGAAAAGCGCCTATAACTTCGTGCCGGGCATTATGGGACTCATCTTCATTCTGATTTGCGCCCTGATGACCTCGGTGTCCATCGTGCGCGAGAAAGAGATGGGAACGATGGAGATTCTTCTGGTGTCGCCCGTGAGGCCGATGTGGATCATTTTCGCCAAAATGATTCCTTATTTCCTGCTCTCGTGCGTCAATCTCGCCTCTATTCTGCTGTTGGCGGCGTTCGTCCTTGATATGCCGATGTCGGGTTCTATGATCGGACTAGTCGGAATATCGCTGCTCTATCTGATGCTGGCACTTGCGCTTGGACTGTTCATATCGACGCTTTCCGACCGACAGTCCACGGCGCTGCTGATTTCCGCCATGATGCTGATGCTGCCGATCATCATGCTTTCGGGTATGGTGTTCCCCATCGAGAATATGCCCGGTATCCTGCGCGGCGTGTCGTGCATCATCCCTGCACGATGGTATATCGAAGCCGTGCGGAAACTGATGATCGAGGGCTTGCCCTTTGCTGCCGTAATTAAGGAGTTTTGTATCCTGTCGATAATGACGGCGGCACTGGTCGGCGTGGCGCTCAAAAAGTTCAACGATAAACTCGAATAACCATGCGTACACTACTTGTATTACTCGATAAGGAGTTCCGGCAATTCTTCCGGAATGCCTTTCTGCCGAAGATGGTCGTGATTTTTCCGATGATGATCATGTTCGTCATTCCGTGGGTTACGACGATGGACGTTCGGCATATCAGCGTTTCGGTAGTCGATAACGACCACACGACAGCCTCGCGGCGGTTGATTCGGAAAATCGACGCCTCGGATTACTTTACCCTGCACGATGTTTCGTCGCGCTATGAAGCGTCGCTCGCCGCGCTCGAAAAAGGAGAAGTGGATGTCGTCGTCGAAATCCCCGACGATTTCGAGCGGGCGCTCGCTGCGGGGACGCCGAAAAAAGTCAGTATCTCGGCCAATGGCGTGAATGCGCTGAAAGGAAACCTCGGATCGCAATATACCGTGCAGGCCGTCATGCAGACCATGAATGAACTGCGGAGCGAACAGGGATTGCCAGCTGCGGCGGATTTGATCGTTGTGGAGAATCGCTACAATCCGACGCTCGAATATCGCAATTACATGATTCCCGCACTGATGATTATGCTCCTGATTATGATTTGCGGGTTCCTGCCCTCGCTCAATCTCGTGGGAGAAAAGGAGAAGGGAACAATCGAACAGATCAACGTAACGCCCGTCGGGCGATTGTCGTTCACACTGGCCAAACTGATTCCTTACTGGATTATCGGATTCGTCGTATTGTCGTTCGTCATGCTGATTGCCGGGCTGGTTTACGGATTATGGCTGGACGGTTCTCCCGGAGCGATTTATCTGGCGGCGGCACTGTTCATTCTGACCATGTCGGGAATCGGCGTAACGATCGCCAACAAATCGGAAACCATGCAGCAGGCGATGTTTGTCATGTTCTTCTTCGTGATGATATTCGTGCTGATGAGCGGACTGATTACCCCGATCGACTCGATGCCTGCTCCGGCGCAGGTCATTACCCGGTTCCTGCCGCCGCGCTATTTCGTCGAAATCATGCGGGCCGTCTATCTGAAAGGAACGACTGTCGGCGAGCTGCTGCCCAATTACGGGGTTCTGGCATTATTTGCATTGATATTCAATACACTGGCGGCCATAACCTATAAAAAGCAAGCCTAAATGCCGGCAGTAATGATTCATAAAACTCAAAACATATACGATTATGACACGTGAAGAAATTCTGAAAGCAGCCTTCGCTCTTTTCGAATCCGAAGGAATTCATTCGCTCAACATGCGTAAAATCGCCGAAAAACTCGGCATCGGCAAACAAGAACTTTATGAGTATTTCGAAGACAAACGCGAGTTGGTTTCTCAAAGTGTCGAACAAGGCATCGGGCAACTCGACGATGAACTGGAAACAATCTGCCGCAAGGCTGTCAATCCGGTCGAAATGCTGATCCGCACCGCAATCCACGCATTCGATGCATTCGACAAGATGAAATGGGCTTTCGTGGAAGATGTCGAAGGTTGTCCGGCAGCCATCGACACGATACATGCCGCAGTACACCGTATTCAGCGCAGTCAGCCGGCCATCTACCGGCAAGCCGTCGAGGAGGGATACCTGCTGGGCGAGGCATACTACGATCTGTTGTTGCACGGATTCTGGAAACCTTTTATGGCACAGAGCCGGAATCGCGACGATGCACTGCGTACATTCTTTACATTGCTGCGGGGCTCCGCATCCGAAACCGGATGGAGGCTGATCGAACACATCCGCTGCGAAATGCACCTCGAATATTGATTCCGAACCATGGACAAGCAAAACCGCACGATGACCGCCGAAACACTCATGTTTCACGAATTAGCCCGCTGCATTGCCACCGTATCGGAAGCGATGATTAATGAGGGATTTTTTGCGTTGAAATTCGACTTTGCGGAATCTACGGCATTCCGCAATCGGCACTTCCGCTCCGGAGTATTCTGCATACTGTTGTGTACCAGAGGAGAAATGTCTCTCTCTGTGGATCATGCCCGCTACGACTTGCGGAGAAACTCCTTGTTGTTGCTCCGTCCCGGCTCGACAGTGAGCGTGTACACATGCCGGAATTTTGCGGTACGCTGCATGGTGTTCGACCCTGCTATCCTGCAATATGTTCCGATCCCGGCCTGCGATATGGCCGATCTGCGGCTGAAGGTCATGCAGAATCCCGTGTCGCATCTCACGGTAGGAGAACGCCTGCGGCTCCATCGGTTGTTCTTCGCGTTCTTGGCAGTCGCAGAAAACAATCCCGATTCCGCACGCAGCCGCATCGTCTTGCAGCATGCGATCGCTGTGCTATTATACACTATAAGCGACTTGTTGCAACGCAAAGATCGTGTCGCTATGCCGGAGCGTTCGGCCCGCACCCGCAGAGGCGAATATTTCTGCCGATTTATTCAACTGCTGACCCGATATTTCATGCAGGACAGATCCGTTGCGTTCTATGCCGAAAAGATGAATTTGACACCGAAATACCTGACAACCGTCATCCGTGAGGTCAGCGGCAAAACAGCTTCGCAATGGATCGATGACGTAATCGTTCAGGAAGCCTGTCATCGCTTGTCATCGAGCGAACACAGTATCCAGCAGATCGCCTACGAACTCAACTTCCCGAACCAATCGTTTTTCGGGGTTTATTTCAAGAATAAAACAGGAACCTCTCCGAGCTCCTACCGCTTGGACAACGCGAGGCGCTATTGATTATGAAGATACTCATCAATCCCAAATATGAATACCTGCGGCCGTTCGTCGAACAGCTGGCCCGTCCGATTTTCTTCGCCCGGCACGGAAAGACGCTGCACAGCGGCCGCAACATCGTCAAACTCTTCGAGACGGACGGCGTGCGGCTCGCTGTCAAGAGTTACGAACGCCTGACATTATGCAACCGTATATTGTACGGGTCGCTTCGTAAGAGCAAGGCCATGCGCGCCTATCAGCATGCCGGACGGCTGCGTCGGTTGGGCATCGACACGCCCGAGGAGGTGGCCGTCGTGGAGATTCGTCGGCGGGGATTGATGCGGCAGTGCTATTTCGTGTCGCTGTATACGGATTACGAATCGATCCGTTCCGCGACCGAGACGTTCATGCAGTGCGAAGAGGCGAAAAACGTCCTCGACGGCGTGGCCGGATTTCTGGTTCGGATGCACTGGGCGGGTGTGGAGCATAAAGATTTGAATGTCGGGAATATCCTGTATCGGAAAAAGAAGGATCGGTATTGTTTTCAGGTCATCGATACCAACCGTATGTCATTCCACAAATATATGTCCATGCGCCAGCGGCTGCGCAACATGCGCCGTCTGTCGTGCTGCGCTCCGGCCTATCTCTATATCCTGCACCGCTATGCGGAGCTGTTACGCACCGATACGAATGGAATCCAGCTTAAAGGCGTTGTTTACCGTCTGTTCTTCGAATGGCGGCAACGCACGAAAAGAAAGATCAAAAGCATTTTCCGGCGAAGCAAAACCGTTCCGCAAATAAAATGTACAGATATTCAAACTATTCGTATTCCCGATAGTCTATGAAACGGAACGTATTATTTTTAGCATTCTGCGCATTCCTGACCGCCTGTCAGGTCGAATACCACCCCTACGACACCCGTATCGACGGTCCGACGGGTGTCAACGCCCGCAACATCGCCCGCATCGAGGCGGCGTGCGAAGGCCGGCGGACGATCCGTTTCGCGCAGATCAGCGATACGCAGCGGTGGTACGACGAGACCGAAGATGCCGTGAAAGCCATCAACGCCCGCGACGACATCGACTTCGTGATCCACACGGGCGATCTGGCCGATTTCGGCATGCGCGACGAGTTCGAGCGGCAGCGCGACATCCTCGACCGTCTGCGTGTCCCTTATGTCGTCCTGCTGGGCAACCACGACTGTCTGGCCACCGGCGAGCGGATTTTCACCAAGATTTTCGGCGAGGTCGATTTCTCCTTCACGGCCGGCGATGTGCGCTTCGTCTGCCTGAACACCAATGCGTTGGAGTTCGACCACGACACGCCCGTCCCGAATTTCGACTTTCTCGAACGTCAGATCGACGGATTTCCCGCCGGGGCTGAAAAGACCGTCGTGGTCATGCACGCCAAACCTTATTCCGAACAGTTCGACAACAACGTGGCCAAAATGTTTCAGCAAACGATCCGGCAGTTTCCCCGTCTGCAATTCTGCATGAACGGGCACGGTCACAACTTTGCCGCCGAGGATCTGTTCGACGACGGCGTGATCTACTACGAATGCGACAACATCGGTAAAGAGACCTATCTGCTCTTTACCATTACCGGGGAGGGATACAGCTATGAACGGGTGGAATTTTAAGCGGTTGATCGTCATATTGGCCGGTTGTCTGTGGCTGTTGCCTGCGACGGCTCAGGAGTCGTCGTTCGTTCCGCTCGCCAACATCCGGCTCGGCCAAAACAAACGCCTCGACTTCCGGGAGCATCGCGGTTACGAAGGGTGGGAGCGGCTTATTCCCACACATGTCAAGGCGCAGTACGCCGGCGGCATGGGTTTCCTATCGTTCGGTTGCGGATGGGACTACGGGAAGAAATGCCGCTGGGAGACCGACGTGCTGGTCGGTTTTCTGCCCAAAGCCTATTCCGACCAGACGCATACGACCCTTACGATCAAGCAGAACTACATCCCGTGGAGTATCCGATGCTGCGAGCGGTTCGCTATCGAACCTTTTACAGCAGGCATTTATTTCAACTGGATTACAGGCGAAGACTATTGGGTGCGCGAGCCCGACCGTTATCCGGGCGACCGCTACTACGGTTTCACCTCGCGGATGCGGACGCACCTTTACGTCGGGCAGCGATTCACGTATTACCTGAAAAACGACTGCCTCCTGCGTCATATCACGCTTTATTACGAGCTGAGCGCCAACGACCTCGACATCATCGCCAAATGCGGCAACAGGTCGCTCGACTTGTCCGAAATCGTCTATTTCTCGGTGGGGATCAAGTTCCAGTTACTACGATAAAAACTTAGATAATCGATGAAACAATTTGTCATACGACTCGAAAAAGAATATGAACGAAAGTTGAAGAAGATTGAATCGTCCGATTTGAATATCTTGAAAAAATCGTTGGAGGCATCGCTCGTATTGGGCGATGCCTTTCAGCGGTTGAGAGAGTTTATTTCGAGCTATACGTTCAAAAACGAAGCTGAGGAGATCGAGTTCTTCAAAACGATCAAACCTCGGTTGTATCATCGTTTGATTTATTATCGCAAGGTTTACAATATTGAAATGAACCGGCCCGTAGGTGTGGAATCTCAAAAGGCATATTTGATCGACGAAATAAAAGCAATCAACCGCTATAATACCAAACGATCGGATTTCGTGCGCTATTACCGTTCCGGTCTTACGCATCTGGATTCGCTTTACTATCTGCGAGGACGTATTGACACAGCCCTTTACCTCGAATCGTTCCACTATGAACGCGATCCGATGTTCTCTACCAATGCCGATTTCAAAGTGGCACGCATCATGGCCAATGAATTGTTACTTAATTATTTGACAAAAGAGTCGGAGGCATTGGAACGGCAACAAATGGAAAAATCCTTGCCGCGTGTGCGTATCACATGGATGGGAACGAAAACAGAACTTTACGAGCAAATCTTCGCATGGAACAGCCGCAAGGTTTTCGGAGACGTTCCGTTGAGCCGATTGCTCGATTATGTGTCGGCGGTTTTCAATATCGAATTGAATCCGAACTATTCGCGTACATTCGCAGATATGCGTATCCGCAACAAACAGACACCGTTCCTCGACAGTCTTAAAGAGGCTCTAATCAAGCGAATGCAGAGTTGGAAAAGAGATCGTAAAAGGAAATAGAATTCATTACCCATGTCGGTATTTCGTTCTTTTATTGAAATGTAATCCCCCTTTTTGTTCGTCTTATAAAACAAAAAAGGGGATTCATACTTTTATTGCATTTTTATAATCAATATGTTACGTATTTTATAATCTGTAATAAATACCCATAGCGAATACGGTTTTTCTTGGATTTACAAATCTCTTTAACCTGTATATTACTGAATATCAGCCATTGTATTCTGCTTGTAAAAAGTCGTATAGACATTGGTTTTTTCGAATCCGACAACTCCGACCTTTGTAACAAACAAAACAACAAAGGATTATGAAGGTAATTATCATCGGGTCGAAAGCCTACAAAGAGCTCGTCGAGCGCATCGAGAAAATAGAACGAACTCTTGCCGGTAAAAAGCAGCAAAACGCACCATCGGACGACGATTGGGTGGACGGCAAGACGATATGCCGATATTTGGGTATCAGTCCGCGCACGTTGCAGCGGTTGCGGTCGGAGCGGGTAATCTCCTATTCGGCCTTGAATCATAAACGCTATTACACGTTAGGTGAAATCAAACGGGTATTGCAGGAGCGTTCCGTGAACCGACGTAAAGAATAAGCTGTCATGATGCTTGACAAGGAGTATTTCGACGGTTGGATGCAGCGTCTCGTCGAGCGATTGAAACGTATCGAGGAGTTGTGTACGCCCTCTTCGGAACAGAACCGCTCCGTTCTGCCAGACGGAGACAGGTTGCTGGATAATTACGACTTATGCAAGATGCTCAACATCTCGAAACGCACGCTGCAGCGTTACCGCACTTCGGGTGACTTGCCTTACCAAATGATCTATCACAAGACGTTCTATCGCGAATCGGACGTATTGCGGTTCATCGAGCGTAATTTCAGCAATTTTCGCAACATGAAAAAGGAGCGGACGAATAATTCGCACGGGAAAAGACAATAAAAACGGCCGAAAATTTGTTGTATTACTAAATATTGGTAACTTTGCGAAAAAGGAGGCAGCTTATGAAAACGACATCGGTAGCTTTGGGAACATATTTCGAGAACTTCATCCAGTCCACGATTGCACAGGGGCGTTATAACAATGCCAGCGAGGTCGTGCGCGCCGGACTGCGACTGTTGGAGGAGCAGGAAAACAAGGTCGTAGCGTTGAAGAGTGCGATCGATGAGGGCGTGAATAGCGGCATTGCCGTAGGCTTCGACCCGCAGCAACATCTTAGAACATTGAAAACACAGCGTAAGAATGGCTGATCTGCTTTTCTCGAACAAGGCCGTCGAAGACCTTACCGACATTTGGAATTACACGGTCGAAACATGGTCTGAAACCCAAGCCGACAAGTATTATACGCTTCTCGTCGATACCTGTCGGCAGATCGCCGACAGTCCCCACCCACTCGGCAAGGAGTACGCGGAAATCATGGAAGGCTTGTTCGGTTACCGAACGGGAAAACACATCGTTTTCTATCGGTCGGCCTCCGAACGTGCGGTGGAGGTTGTCAGAATTTTGCACGAACGCATGGATTTGAAGAACCGAATCGGAGAGTAAATCGAGGTGTTCTCGATCTCCTGACAGATAAAAAGCCGACGGTATTGCCGTCGGCTTTCTCTTTACATTTTAATGCCCTTATTAGCACCGGATTCGCTTTTTACCTGTGTCCCGACACGTCCGATGACGATACGACCGCCGGAAGCGTCGGCGATCTGTTGCAGACGGGACGGAATATAGGGTTGTCTGCCACCTTCCGGCTGCGAATGCTGCGGACTATTTTCTATCAACGAAGTCTCCTCTATCACCTCTGCCTCCTCTTCGATAGGTTTCAGCGACAGCTGAATTTTGCGCTCCAACTCCGTCATTTGGGAACGCAGTGCCGTCAGCTCCGATTCCTTGCGCCACGTTCCCTCTACGACATTTCGCAGGATAGGAATGTCTTTGGCAAGTTCATTGTTCTTCTTCTTGAAGCCCTCCAATACCGTTTCGATGGTCGAAAGGGCATGTATGAAGTTGAGCGAGGCCAGCCGCGGATCTGCGGCGATGTTTCCGTGGTTGTAGGAGTAGAGATAATCGGCTTCTCCGCGTGCATAGAAACGGTTCTGCGTAAGGTCGAATCCGTCCTTTTCGGTCGTTTCGCTCTTTACGAGCAGGTCGAATCCGTAAAGGCTTCCGATGTGCTGCTCCTCGCCGCCCGTTCGGGCCGTTGCGGCGATATGGTTCAGCTGTTTGCCTATGAGCTTCGGGTCTGCGGTTTCGAGGCCGTCGAGTTTCACGGGATTGCGGTACGAGCCGTCCTCGTTCAGCTGCACGCGGGCTTTGAAATGCTCCAAGTCCGTGGTTATGCCCTCGATTTTGGCGTCGTTCTTCTTCATGGCAGACAAGATGGTGTCCAGCTTGTATCGGCTCGACGACTTGCCGCGCACGAACGCTTGACGTTCGCTTTCGAGCGTGGCGATTTTCTTCTCCAACCGGGCTTTTTCCAACAGATCGGTGTTGCCCGAAAGAATGGCTACATACTCGGAGAAGTTCATGCCTGATTTCTCGTCGATAGCACCTTCGTCGATTGTGCGGCTACCCATGTTGTTGGTCTTGAGCTGCCGGATGAAGAGCTGTTTGTTGTGCAGCAGCCCGAATTTGTAGGCGTCGAGGGATTTCTCGACGGCATACAGAATCACGTCCACCTTGTTGTCGGCATGGTATTTCGCCACCTCGTTTCCGGTTCGGATGCCGCGGCCGTCGCGCTGTTCGAGGTCGCTGGGGCGCCACGGGCTGTCCAAATGATGAATCGCTACGCACCGCTTCTGTGCGTTAACCCCCGTACCGAGCATCTCGGTAGAGCCGAACAGTACACGGATTCGTCCGGCGTTCATGTCGGCGATCATGGCCTTGCGGGACTTCTCGGTGGTCGCCTCCTGTATGAACCGCACCTCGCTCGGCGGAATGCCGTAGTCTTCCACGAGCTTGCGCTTCACCTCGGAATAGACGTTCCACTCGCTGCCGCCTTTGTAGGTTCCCAAGTCGGAGAATACGAACTGCGTACCTTTCTGCTCGTCGAAACGACGGTAGTAGTCCGCAATCATCTTGGCGCAGTGGCTGGCCTTATTGTCCACGTGGTCGCCATATAGGTCGGGATCGATCATGCGCATGTCGAGCGACATTTTACGGGCATAGTCCGTCGCGATGAGCATCTTGGCTTTCTCCTCGCTTTCGGAGAGCGGAGCACGCCCCAACAGTTCGCCCTTGCCGCTTTTGGCGAACTCCATTAGCCTGCCGATGAACTCCTCCTGATCGGGCGTCGGCGGGATGTTGTGCAGTATCTCGTTTTTCTGCGGGCGGTCTATGCCGATGTCCTCGGCCGAACGATAGTCGGTGATCTCCGAGTAGAACGCCGCCAGTTCCGGGACTTTGATGAAGTAGCGGAAGCGCTCTTTCTGCACGACTTCGTTGGTTACGGAGAACTCGTAGTCGATGGTCTTCTTGGCGAAGATGGCCGCCCATGCGTCGAAGGTGCGGATGTTCTGCCGCTCCAGCTCCTTCGGACGCAGATATTTGAACAGCAGGTACAGCTCCGTCAGGGAGTTGGAAACGGTCGTGCCGGAGAGGAACGTGGCCCCCAGATCGCGCCCCGTGCGTTCCTGTATGGTGCGCAGGGCGAAGAGCATGTTGAGTGCCCGCTGCGACCCATCGGGGTTGCCCAGTCCCGCCACACGGTCGTGGCGCGTGGTGAAGGTCAGGTTCTTGAATTTGTGGCTCTCGTCCACGTAGATGTGGTCGATGCCCATCAGCTTAAAATCCACGGCGTCGTCCTTACGTGTTTCGAGCGTGTGCATGACGGTCTGCAACTTGGCTTCCAGATTCGCCTTGCGTTTGAGGCAGCCTTTGAGCATGGCGCGTGACACCTCCCGCCCCTGCGATTGCAGGACGGCGAGGTTCTCATCCACGCTGTCCAATTCGGACTGCAAAATCTCCTGCTGCACCTCCGGCGACTGGGGGATCATGCCGAACTGCTCGTGCGAGAGAATCACGGCGTCCCAGTCGTTGTTCTTAATGAGGTTGAAGATACGCTCGCGGTTCTTGGGCGTGAAATCCTCCTTACCGGGGTAAAGCACCTTCGCATTCGGATAGGCCGTGCAGAACGTGCGCGCAATTTCGTGGATATTGGCTTTCAGTCCGATGATAAGAGGTTTGTTCGCCAGCCCGAGGCGCTTCTTCTCGTAAGCCCCGCAGCACATGATGAGGGTCTTGCCGCCGCCCACCTCGTGGTCGATGATTCCGCCGCCGAGCATCTTGTCCATCCAGACGGCATCTTTCTGACTGCGGTAAAGGTCGGGAATGCCCAGCCCTTTGAGGTCGAGGCCGGGGAACGTCTGGTGCGACCCGTCGTACTTCGGGCGCACGAAGCAGTTGAACGTGCGGTTGTAGAGGTCTGTAAGCCGATCCTTGAAGTCGGGCGTCTGCTCGCGCAGCCACTCCGGGAAGGCGTTGCGTATCTCGTCGATCTTGCTGTTGGCAAGCTGTATGGCCTCGCCGTCGCGTACCTTCACCTCTTTCAGCTCCCCGTCGATGAGCTTGGTCACCTTCTTGGTAATGTCGGGCGAGGTGTTTTGCAGGGCGTGCTTCAACAAGTGGATACCGTTGTATTTGCGGCTCTGCGAATCGACGGCGTACTGATTCAGAATCTTCGCGTTCAGCATGGAGGCTTTGACGCTGTACTCGTCGATGTCGGGGGCATAGCTCACCTTGACCTCCGTGTCGAACAGCGAGGAGGCGAACCGTTCATAGATGCCTTTGGGTATCCAGCGCTCTCCGAAGTTGAAATCGAGGTCGTCGAAAGCAATGGGCCTCGGCGTCGCCTCCCGCAGGGCTTCGAGCGATTCCCGTATCGCCTCGTTGTCGGGGTGCTGTTCCAGAAAGGTCTGTACTCGGTCGGCTTTCTCGATGACGTTGCCTGCGATGAACTTGTCGGCGATCTCGTAGCGGTTGATGAGGGGATTGAAGTAGATGCGCCCTTTCAGTTCTTCGAGCATCTGCGGCTGCGTGGCTCCCGTGAGCGAGGCCATGTATTCCAGATCGACCCGGCCGTATTTGTTCAGGCTTGCGACCAGTGCCTCGTTCGCATCTTCGGTATGGGTGATCTCGTTGGGGTTGAAAGCTACGGGATGGTCGAAAATATCGGCCTTGCGGGCTTTGCCGTCGGTGTAGCGTTCCAGCGACAGAATCTCCGTTCCCCGCGCATCCATCTTGATGAGGTCGAGGTTGCGTTTGTCGTTGAGCCGCCCGAAGCGCTCCGTGAAGTCGTCGTAGAGCCGGTTGAGCATCTCGCGCAGGGCGGGATTCTCCGTATGTGTCTGCGCCTCGTTATCGTAGAGGTGGAAATAGGTGTCGCGAATCTCGATGTAGAGCGAAGCTTTCGTGCGCTGCGTCGGTGAGATATTCAGCGGGTGGAACATGGGGCGCAGGGCATCGAGGTCGCGCAGATAGCCGATGCGACCGTTCTCGTCCATTGCCAGCGTTCCCTCGCGGTAGTGCGACAGCATCTCCCCGCCGAAAGCACGCGGCTCCGTATCTACCGGCGTGCGGGGCGATGCGGCACGCGGCGCTTGTTCTGTCGGCTGTTGCTCCCGACGTTCGGCGGGCTCCTGCCGAAGTTCCGCCCGCCGCTCGGGAGTAAGCCCCATCATCATCTGATAGAACCCGTTGATCGGCGGATTGTCCTCCCAGTTCAGACTTGCATACAACTCTTCGGGATCGTATGTCTGCGGCTGCGACGGCGCTGCCTGTTCCGCAACGGGTTCCGCGGGCTGCGGCTCCGACGGCGCAGGTTGGGAAAACAACGACGGCTGACGGGCCGGGGTTCGGGCCGGAGCTCGGCGGTTTCTGCGCTTGGGTGTTGTCTGACTGCGTTCCTGCTCGGAGAACCCGAACAGATCGTAGAGCGTCAATAGCGGCTCCTGCGGTGCGACGGGTTGAGCGGGCTGCGATGCGGTCGGCATGTCGAAAAGCGAGCCGACGGGTTCGGCGGCCGACTGTCGTGCAGGCTCCGCAGTCGCCTGTGTCTCCGTCTCGGCCGATTCCGCGATGCCGAAGTCTTCGGGTTGCGGAGGGGCGGCTTCCCATATCCGCCGCTCCTTCTCCGCCGCCCACGCCCCGAACTCCGCCAAGTCGTTTCCCGAGGGTGCATATTCCGCGGCTGGCGGCGAAGTTGCGTCGAGGGCTGTAAGCTCTCCCGTTTCGGTGTCGAGGTTGTATCCTTGTGCCGCCATCTCGGCGACGGTGCGGCGGGTTTCCTCCGATTCGACAGCCTCCGTTCGGGCCTGCTGCGAATGCAGCGGGGTCTGTTGCCGCACCTCGTCGGCAGGAGCATGGGACAGGTAGTAATCTACGTCGAGGTTCGTGCGGAGGTCGTCCGAGAGCATTTGCCGCAACTCGTTGGCGATAGCGATTATGCCACCCGTATGCGTGAACTCCATTGCGGGCTTTCCGTAAGGGTCTGTTCCGACCTTTGCGTCGGTGTGGATTACCCGATCGAATGTTCGGAACAAGTTGTTCACCCGAATGCCGTTCGACAGCTTGCGGGATTCGATGAAATCCAGTTGCCGCGGGGACAGTTCTGCCGCAGAGGCTTTCTTCTGCAAGATGATAAGATCGCTGCCTACCTCGGTTCCGGCATGGTCGATAAAAAGATTGTTCGGCAACCGCACGGCCGACACGACATCGCACCGCTTCATCAGCCATTCGCGTATGGGGCGCCCCTGCTCGGCATTGAGCACGCCCTGCGAGGTAATGAAGGCAACGACACCGCCCTCGCGTACCGTATCGACCGTTTTCATGAAGAAATAGTTGTGCAGCGTGCGCGTACCTTGCCGTCGCACGGGGTCGGTATGGGTCGAGAAAAACGGGTCGAACAACGCCACGTCCCCGAAAGGAATGTTGCTCACGGCCATGTCGTAATAGCCGGCGTACTTGGGCTCGATCGTTTCATACCCCTGCGCCCGCACGCGGCTCCTCGGATGCAGATGTTTCAGGATAAGGGCCGTGGCAGGGTCTTTCTCGAAGCAGGTTATCTCGGCGAAGGGCTCGTGCATCTCCACGACTTTGGGAAAGACGCCCGTGCCGGCACTGGGGTCGAGAATACGTCGGGGTTCGATGCCGCGGTTCCAGATCGTATCGACGATAGTATGCGCGATTTCGGGTGGAGTGTAGAAGGCGGTCAGCACCGAGTTTCGGATTCCGTCGATGTATCGTTTGTACTCCCGTTCATCGGCGGTATTGCTCTTGATGACCTCGTGCAGTTCCGCCACGAGGTCGGCCATGCCGTCGGTCTTTCGGTTGCTGTCCGAGGTCTCCAGCACCTCCTTGATAGCCCCGAAGCCGCTGTATGCCGTGAGGAGTGAAAATTCTTCCGAGGAGAGGTCGTGCGGTTCCCGTTCGAGCGCGAAAGCTGCTTTCAGCGCGTCGATATTTTGGCGAAGATGCGCCTTTTTATTGTAAGCCATCTTCCAGCAGAATTTGAACGGTTCCTACGAGCTCGGTGTAGAGCAGGGAGTATTCCGGTGTCGCGGCGAAATCGTCCGCAAGGTCGTACTTTGCCAGCACGTCGCGGAATACGGGCAGAGCAAGAAGCCGGAGTGCGACCGCACGGGCTGCCTCTTCGGGAACCTCCGAGGCGAACTCGTCCCAAAGGATATGAACCAATGTGTTGTACGGTGAGAAATGAAGCCTGCGGTAAAGCTCGTCGCTTGCGGCCGCCTCGGCCTCGGTATGGGTGCTTCCCGCACGAATCGCATCGCTGTACGCCTCGGCGGCACGGTCGGCGCGATCGGCAATGAACGACGTATCGGCGGCGAGCAGCGGATGGCTGTCGCGCAGATACGAGAGGAGCGAAAGTCCGTAATAGGACAACTCCCCCGATGGGGTTTGTCGGTTGTCTGACATGACTTGGATTTTTTAGCGGTTGAAAAAAGGAAAAGCGAAAAAGGCGCTCCGGGTTCCCACCCGAAGCGCCGCCACTAAAAAATCCATCAGACAAGCGTCATCTCGTCATGATAAGATTCTTCAGTGGCAAAGGTAACGATTATTTCCGTTTATTCGCCCTCCCCTTATTGGGTTTGTTGCGCGGCGCGAAGTCGAAGATGGTCTTATACTCTTTGTCGAGCATGACCGCCGCCTCGAACGTCTCGCCGCTGCTCTTGGTAAATCCTTTGATGACGGAGGTCTTGCCTTTGGTCACGAGGTCGGTGAGCTGGGCGTCCGTCAGCTCCTTGCGGGCTATGGTGCGCCAGAGAGTAAGCCCGCAGTCGGCATTTTGGCACTTGGCGACTTTGGGATAGAAAACGACCTGCTTTCCGCAGCGGGGGCAGACGGCGCCGCCCCGTTCCTGTGAGCTTTCCATTTTAACCGCCAACAGTTCTTTGGCGATTTGCGCGGCATAGACCTCGATGCCCCGATGGAACGTGAAGGCGTCCATTTCGCCTGTGGCGATTTTCGCGAGGGCCAGCTCCCAGCCGCCCGTCATGGCGACATCGGCGATCTTCTTGTCCTTGACGATACCGTATACGGACAGTCCCTTATCCGTCGGCACGAGCGACTTCTTCTCGCGGCGGATATAGTCGCGGGCGAAGAGCGTTTCGATGATGGCGGCGTGTGTGGCGGGCGTTCCGATACCCGAATCTTTCATCGCCTCGCGCTCGGCCTCGTCCGTCAGGTTGCGACCTGCCGTCTCCATTGCGTCCAGCAGGGAACTCTCCGTGTGTATGGGCCGCGGCTTGGTTTGCTTGCGCTCCACGTCGCAACCCTTTACCGGCAGTGCGTCGCTCTCCTGCAATGCGGGCAAAGCCGCCGTCGTATCTTCCGTCCGCTCCTCCGGCTCCCGCCAGACTTTGCGCCAGCCGCCCTCTCGGACGACCGTACCTTTGGCGATGAACTCCATGCCGCCGCATTCCAGACGGGCGGTCGATATGTCTTTGACGCAGACCCCGCCGAAGGCTTCGACCATACGGCCTGCAATCAGGTCGTAGATAGTCTGCTCCTCCGACGGTAGGTTCGCCGGTGCTACCTCCGTGATGAGCAGGGCGTGGTGATCCGTCACCTTGTCGTTGTCGATGCTGCGACGATTGATCTCCGAACCGGATACAACGGCCGCCTCCCGACCGAACTGCGGATGCTCCCGCAAGGCCGCGAGCAGCGGGCGGATTTCGGCGGCGACGTCCTCGGGAATGTACCGCGAGCCCGTGCGGGGATAGGTGATGTGCTTCTTTTCGTAGAGCGTCTGCGCGATGCCGAGGGTCTTGTCGGCCGAGAAGCCGTAGCGCGTGTTGGCATCCTTCTGAAGCGTCGTGAGGTCGTACAGCAGGGGCGGCTGCTCCTTTACCTCCTTGTGCTCGACCGTGACGACGCGCACCTCGTCGGTGTCCATGACGGCGGCATAGGCCGACTGTGCCGTCTCCTTGTCGTTGAACCGTTGTGTCGAAAGAGCAGCGAAGAGCGTGGCGTCTTTGGCCGTGGAGAGTTTGAGCTGGAAATAGGTCGCAGGCTCGAAAGCCTTGTTTTCCAGATAACGGGAGCAGATGATGGCCAGCGTGGGTGTCTGAACACGTCCCAGCGACCACACGCCGCGTCCTGCGGCGATGGCGAGAGCTTGCGAGGCGTTGATGCCGACGACCCAATCGGCCTCGCTGCGGGCTTTGGCCGAGAGGTAGAGGTTGTCGTATTCCTCGCCCGGCCGGAGGTTCTGCAACCCCTCGCGGATGGCTTTGTCCGTTAGGCTGCTGATCCACAGCCGCACGAACGGCTTGCGGCACTCCAAGAACGAATAGATGTAGCGGAAGATCAACTCGCCCTCGCGTCCTGCGTCGGTGGCGACGACGATGCGGTCGGCCATGTTGAACAGCTCCTTGATGACGGAGAGCTGTTTCAGCACGCCCGGATCGGATTTGTACTCTTTACCCTCTCTGATCTGACGGGGCAGGAGGGTGAATTTCGGCGGCAGGATAGGCAGGTTTTCCGCCTTGAAACCCTCGATGCCGTACTGCTGGGGCATGGCGAGCTGGACGAGGTGTCCGAAGGCCCATGTCACGACGTAGCCGTTCCCCTCGATATAACCCTCCCTGCGATTCTTGGCGCCCACGATGGCGGCGATCTCACGCGCCACCGAGGGCTTTTCTGCGATGATTACTTGCATGATAAATTCGGATTTTTTAGTGGTTGTGTTGCTCTTGTTCTTTTTTCAGACGGGCGATCAGCTTACGGTCGTAGTAAACGTGGTTGCCGTTTTCGTCGTAGTACCGTCGGTCGTCGTCCTCCCGTTCATCAGGCGGCAGACGTTTCCCGACATGGAGGTACAAGGCGATAACTCCGATATTGAGGAGTACCAATACTCCTATAATCACATAGATCGTCTCCATACTTCTAATGTTTCAAGCCTTTGGAAGAGGTTTTTCGATAGGTGCGGGCGGCTCGTTTCTCCTGCGTCGGCGTGGGCTGCTGCTGCCCTTGTTTGAGCGGCTCTTTCACATTCTTGACCGCCTCGACCGTCTTGCCTTCGGAATTGACCGCCACCTGCGTGCGGCTCTCGCCGGCGGGCTTCACCTCGGCGCCCTGCCGCTTGGCACGGTCGGGGTTCCATTTGAAGAAGTCCATCTTGCCCAGTGCGAAATTGGGCTTGACCCATGCGTTGAAAGGTTCGCCCTGACCGTCCTTGACCATGCCCTTGATGTAGAACGCCTTGACGTCCGCACGCTTGGATGGGTCTTTGACAGCTTCCGACCATTGCTTGTAAGCCTCGTCGGGAACGGCGGCTTTGAGAATCATGTGGTGGATCGTGAGCTCGGGAGCCTTGCCCATTGCTTTCGCTTCCCGTTCGCCTCGTGCGGCGCGCTGCTGCGTATGGATGGCTCGGTTCTCGGCCTGATACCGTTTGCGATCCAGACCGTCGTAGGTAAACTCGTAGTTGCGCTCGGCGGCGTCGATCTGGATATAGGCGTCCCGCTTGTATCCTGCGCGAGTCGTATAGCCCTCCAACAGCACCTTGCCGCCGCCGTAGAAGTCTATTTGCCGGCCTTCGGAGAGAGCGGCATTCTTGATAGCGGCCCGTTTCTCCAACAACTCGACGGGCATATACTCCAGCGTATTGGTCCACTTGTCGCGCGAGACGTAGCAAGGGGTCAGCTTACCCGGCTCCAGTTCGAGGTCGATGATCTTGCCGGCATGACGGCCGTTCGTAAGGTTGTTCTTTACCTCGTCGTCGAGCAGCACGCCGTGGAAAGGTGCATCGAGGTCGGGCTTCTCCTGCCAGTAATGCGGAATGACTTTGAGGGAGCCGTCGGCCTGCTCTTCGAGCGAGACGCGCCCTTTGGTGGCCACACGCAGGCCGCTCTCCAATTCGGGATTCATGTCCACGAGTCCGTTCGACTTGTGGCCGTAGGACATGGCCCGCAGGTGCGGTTCGATGTCCTCCATGCGGATACCTTTCTTGGCCAGATCGTCGAGGTCGATTTTCGAGGTGTCCAGCGGCTCGAAACGCTGCTCCTGCGATTGAAGACGTTCGGCGGGATTCACCCGATACTGTTCCAGTGTCTGCGGGTCGAAGTCGATTTGGAAAAGCCTGTCGAACGCACTTTGGGCCATGATGAAAATGCCCGTGTGCGAGGGGTTCTCGGCCTCCTGCATGAACTTCTTGAAGAAGGTTTCGAGTGCCGCATCCTGCGTATTCACGTTGAGCAGATTCGACACGTTTTGTTGAGTAGGCTCGACCGTGTGGAGATTGCCTACCGAATCCATTCCCGTGACGGCTCGGATGCGGCCGTCGTCGGCTTGCTGAACGAGCATGACTTGTTTGGCGTCGTTCGTTTGTTTTTCGTCCATAATTACGATGGTTTTAAGCAGCACCAATAGCGATGCGAGGACTAAAATAGGGGTAAGAATCTGATTGAAAAAGAGTTGAACGGCTAATGGAAGTATGAGGCAGCGAAGTGGCAGTGTGTGACGTTGAAAAGTATTGGCAGTAGTTATAAATGATCTTATTATAAAATCGCCATTGAATAGTATGATTTTTGTAGAAAAATCGTCATTGACAAAGAATAATGAGTATATTTGCAAAAAGGATTGATTGAGATATGGAAACGATAAACAGAATACTCCAAGAGAAGATTACGGCACGAATCGCCCCCAATAAGGCGGTATTGATTTTCGGCGCCCGGCGTGTGGGTAAAACGGTGATGATGCGCAAAATCGTGGATAGCTACCCGGGGCGGACGATGATGCTTAACGGCGAGGATTACGATACGTTGGCTTTGTTGGAAAATCGCTCGGTCGCCAATTATAGGCATTTGTTGGAGGGCATCGACCTATTGGCTATTGACGAAGCTCAGAATATCCCTCAAATCGGCAGTATCCTGAAACTGATCGTCGATGAAATACCGGGTATAAGCGTATTGGCCAGCGGGTCGTCCTCATTCGATCTGCTGAACAAGACGGGCGAGCCGCTGGTCGGTCGCAGTACGCAATTCCTGTTGACGCCCTTCTCCCAACGGGAAATCGCGCAAACGGAAACAGCACTCGAAACTCGTCAGAACCTCGAAGCACGCTTAATTTACGGCTCTTACCCGGAAGTGGTGATGATGGACAACTACGAGCGTAAGACCGATTATCTGCGCGATATTGTCGGGGCATATTTGCTGAAAGATATTTTGGCGATCGACGGCTTGAAGAATTCGAGCAAGATGCGCGACCTATTGCGGCTTATCGCCTTTCAGTTAGGAAGCGAGGTCTCTTACGAAGAGTTGGGTAAACAGCTTGGCATGAGTAAAACGACCGTTGAAAAATACCTCGATTTGTTGGAGAAAGTCTTTGTCGTCTATCGTTTGGGAGCTTACTCGCGGAATCTCCGCAAGGAGGTTACGAAAGCCGGGAAGTGGTATTTCTACGACAATGGAATCCGCAATGCGATTATCGGAGCATTTTCTCCGCTGGCCATTCGGCAGGATGTCGGTGCGCTGTGGGAAAACTACATCATCGGAGAACGGCGCAAGGCGAATTTCAACGAAGGGCTGCATAAGGAGTTCTACTTTTGGAGAACCTACGACAAGCAGGAAATCGACCTGATTGAGGAGAGTGCAGATAGTCTGACTGCGTTAGAATTCAAATGGGGCAACAAGATGCCCAATGTCCCGAAGGTGTTTCAAGAAGCATATCCCCATGCTGAGTTCCATGTCGTGAACAGGGATAACTATTTGGAGTTTGTATAATCAATAAATATATGGAAGCAAAACTACAATCCCAACAGATGCAATATCCGCGGTTTATTCAAAATAAACCGTGCGGCATTGATAAATTAGATGGAGGTTCGCAAGAACGGTTAGCAAAAACTATTGCTCGCCACTTTCGTCAAAATGATTCCTTGAATGACGATAACGCTTTACCTCGAATTATAGGAATTGAAGGTATTTGGGGTTCCGGCAAGTCTAATGTTGTCAAGATGTTGGAAAAAGAATTATCAGACAATTATTATTTCTTTGAATATGACGCATGGGGACATCAAGAAGACTTGCAGCGTCGATCTATATTGGAATTGCTGACAAGCAAACTTATTGATGATGGTATCTTATCCGGAGATACGACTATAAGAATCAAAGGAGGAGGCGAGAAAACCGTATCATGGGCTGAAAAGTTGAAATATTTATTAGCCCGTAAGACTGAAACTGTCACCGAAAAATATCCTCTCATCAGCAATGGTATGGTCGCAGCATTTTTGGTTGCAGTCCTGACACCGATATTTACATTTATTGCATATGCAATAAAACCCACACCTTCAACATGGTGGTTCTCTTTATTGACAATTGTCATAGCAGCATTACCCGTTCTTATTGCATTAGGTGTTTGGTTATGGGCATATTGCAAAGATCACAAATATGGATGGAGTTATTTATTAGCTATTTATCAAGATAAAATCGAAAATGATGTATGCTATGAGACTTTGAGTGAGGACGAACCAACTGTTTATGAATTCAAAGCATGGATGCAGGATATTTCTGATTTTATCAAAAAAGAAGGTCGACAAAAATTAGTTCTGGTTTTCGATAATATGGATCGCCTGCCAGCTGAAAAAGTAAAAGAATTATGGTCTTCTATCCATACATTCTTTGCCGATAGCGGTTTTGAAAATGTTTGGGCGGTTATACCTTTCGATGAATCGCATTTGGCGTGTGCATTCGGGGATGAATCTGATGAACAAACGAAACAACTGACCAGATACTTTATCAATAAAACCTTCCCGATTGTCTATCGCGTTGCTCCTCCTGTAATTACAGATTACCGAAGCATTGTTGATAAATTTTTTGTCGAAGCATTTGGAGCAGAAAATAATGATACCGCTGAAACTATAAATCGGATATTCAGGTTAACTAATCCTAATGCCAATGTACGTGAAATAATTTCATTTATAAATGAGATGGTTGCACTCAAGCAGGAGTGGGGAGACACCATTTCTATGATAAATATCGCTTTATTTTGTTTGAAGAAAACAAAAATTCTTGAAAATCCGGTAGAGCAAATATTGTCTGGCGACTATTTGAAGGGTATTCAAACAATAATAAACAATGATCTGCAAACTCAACGCGAAATTGCTGCTCTGGTATATGGCGTTGATATTGATCATGCTCGACAGATTCCGTTGAAGAAATATATCGAAGAGTGTATTAACGGAGATGGAGATCATGATATAAATAGATACGCGGAATCCAACAAACAATTCGATATTGTGTTGGATGAAGTTGCAAAGGAAACGGACAATGCGCTTGTCGATAAGATTATACATTGTTTGCACTCATTGACTCGAAATAATGATAATATTCTTCATATATGGCAAAGAATAGCACAAATAAAATTAAAAGAGCCTATTAGCAAACAAGAGTTCCCTGTTGAGTATCAAAAATTGCTGTTGCATTTAGATACTGCAACCCAAAACCATGTTATTGCCCAGCTATATAAGAAAATAGTTCGATTCTCAGATTTTAATGGCGGCGACTATTTCAAGACATTAGATGAAATAGAATGGTTTATTGCGGACAATAATTTGCCTTGTGATTTTGTATCGTTGATTGAGACAAAAGAAGTTGAACCTAAAATATTTATCGACTATATTCAAGTTGCGAATAAAACAGATGTTTTCCCTCGAAATAATGCGCCTGCAAATGCTTATGAATATTATCAAATTAAAACAAATCCAGAAGCTCTTGACACCTATCTGTCCGAATTATTGCCTAACAATTTCAGACATGCCGATATTGTAAAAGCGTTAAAGGATAATTCTGCATATACATTCACAACGCTTTTACAAACAATCACGAATTGCATTATAACGAAGAATATAAACAAAGATAACGTAGGGGCTATATTTGCATCTTATCGTTTATTGGCATCTGACGAGGAGCGACCCTTGTCTGCAACATTAGATTCGAGTTTTGTAAATCAATTACATTCGGAGGTGGAGGCCGATGGCAGCAACATTCAAGAATCAGGGTATTACGATTTGGTTGCCATGCAATTGGCGCATGGTCGTGATGTTTCTTTAATAAAGGGTTGCGATGTAAAATATGTCGCTGAAATTATGGACTATTATATAGATCATGGCGATTTACTGATAAACAGTGTGGAATGGGACATACCATTATTAAATGAAACACTACAATATGCGGTAAACAATAAACTGGGAGATAAATTGTTGATTTCAGACATATTACCTCAATTTGAAGATATTAAGAACAGAATAGGTGTAACAGATGAAGCATTTATTGAACATCTGGCTGATTGGAATAATGATTGGGATCAGGACATTACTATAAACAATATAGAAGATATCATTCCCGATGCATCTTTCTATGATGTGACCACTCAGATAAGCAATGCACTTACTGAGCATATCAATAACATAGCAATTGAGGCTTTGTCTGAAATAAGCATTGATACGTTGTATGCACAAAGAACAGCCTATACATCATATTATTGGTTTGTAGCAACAAAACATTTATTGAAAAAAATCACATCTCTGCCAGATAACCTGACAGAATTTGGTAAAAAGATTCTAATAGATATTGCTTCTGGAGCTCAGAATTTTAGCTCTTTGCCTGATTGCTTTAAGAATATAATTGCAAGATTGGACAAACGAAAAATTAAATCGACAATAACCGATATAAGAAATGATTTTTGCAATGGTAAAAAGGCTATCAATGCAGTAAAGTTTCAATTTTTCGAGTCATGGCTTAGATTACATGGCAATTTGAAAAGTCAAGCAGGTGAAGTCTGTGATAAAATCGTGAAACCTATAATTACCGATGCAACATGCCTATCGTTGATTCTACAAAACAAGGATTTTTACATTGATTTAATAAGTACGGCGGGCGATGATGCTTATGAGCTAAAAAGGAATTTTAGAAATCTTGCAAAGCAAAATACAGATACACACCTAATAGAATTTGTCAATGCAATAGATCCAGATCCAGAACTTGAAACCGCGTAATCAATAAGACAAACCGCCGCAAAATTGCGGCGGTTTGTCTTATTGATTATTTTCCGGCAGCAGTTTACACAGCACCGGATCGTTCTTGATTCGTTCCAGCTCCTCGGCTACAATCTGGCTCGTTTCGGCCTTGATACGTTCGTAGTTCTCCTGCACGACCTCTTTCATGCGGTCGTTGCCGTCCTCGTCCGTAAAGTCGGTGATGAGAGGGATCTTCCGATATTTGGCCGTTTCGGCTTTGACTTTGGCGCTGTCTACGACGATCTCGGCATGGAAAATCTTCTGGTCGATCCGTTCGTCGAAATTATCCGCCACGGCTCCGACGAACATGCCCTGCGTAAGCGTCGAGATCTTCGACTGCGGAATGAGGCTGTCCATCTGCGTCGATATGGAAGTGGAGGTGTCGTTGCGGTTGATGGTCATCGACTGCCGCTTCTGCAAGACCTTTCCGAAGCGTTCCGATAACGTCTTGGCCGTTTCTCCGACCACTTGACCCGAGAAGATGTTGCCCACGGTGTTCATCACCACGGCGGCCTCCTTGTCGCCGTAGTCGCGCTTGAGCTGTGAGAAGTCCTGAAATCCGAGTAGTGTTGCGACCTTGTTCGAGCGCGCCGTGGCGATGAGGTTGTCCAGCCCCTTGAAATAGATCGTTGGCAGCTCGTCGATGATGATGGACGATTTGAGCTGTCCTTTCTTGTTGACGAGTTTCACGATTCGGCTGTTGTAGAGACCGAGTGCCGCGCCGTAGATGTTCTGACGGTCGGGGTTGTTGCCCACGACCAATACTTTCGGGTCGTCGGGGTTGTTTATGTCGAGGGTGAACTCGTCGCCCGACATGACCCAGTAGAGTTGCGGGGAAATCATGCGCGAAAGCGGAATCTTGGCCGAGGCAATCTGGCCCTGCAACTGGTCTTGCGCCCCGCCAAGCCATGCGTCCATAAAGGGCGAGAGGTAGTTTTCGAGTTCGGGATACGATGTCAGAATCGGGAAAATATCCTCGTAGCGTTTGTTCAGGAACTCCACGGCGTGCGGGAACGTGCAGTATCGGCCGCCTTTGTAAATCCGCAAGTACCAGATGATCGCCGCGAAGAGGATGATGGGCGATTCGACGAAGAAATCGCCTTGTTTCTGTACCCACGTGCGGTTGAGATTCAGCATAATCGTGTAGGCGGATTCGTAAGCGTCGGATATGTCGGTCATGAAGTCGGGATTGATCGGGTTGCAGCGATGCGAACGCCGCGGGTCGTCGAAATTTATGACGTAGAACGTCGGCACTTTCTCGTATCCGCCTTGATTGTTCAAGAGATGGTTGTAGGCTATCTCCGACAGGTCGGGGAATTTGAAGTCGTAGAGGTACATGGCGAACCCTTTCTCGATCTGCTGCTTGATGAACTGATTGACAACGGCATAGCTCTTTCCGCTGCCCGGCGTTCCGAGGACGATCGCTGCGCGAAACGGATTCACGACGTTAATCCAACCGTTGTTCCACCGCTTGCGGTAGTAGAAGCGCGTGGGCAGGTTCACCGAATATTCGTTGGTCAAAAGGCGCGTCTCCTGCTGAAACGATTCGTTCTCGGTGTTGAACACGTCGTCCATCAGATTGTTTTTCAGCAGACGGGACATCCATACGCCGCCCATCATCAGGCAGATATATCCGACCGACACGGTCAGTATGTAGAACGCCGTATCGGCAACCGTCGGAAGCGGCAGCTCCAGCAGCCACCAGTTGAAGAAAAACAGCACGCCGCCCGTCGAGAGCACCGCGATGATCCGTCGCCATGTAATTTTCTCCTCCTTGACGCCTTTCGTTCCCAGACACGAGAGGGCAAGAAATACGACGGCAAACAGCTTCGTCCAAAGGATATTGCCGAACAATCCGGCCGTGCGGTCGAAATTCAGCAGGATACGATCGACCACACCGATATTGATTCCCCATTCCGCAATTTGTTCGTAACAGAACCAATAGACGTTGATTACCACGAACAGGATACTCAACGCCCGCATGAAATCCATGACTTTCGCCAGACCCCGAAGGTCGTCTTCTTGTTGCATAACAGTAAATTTTATGATGAATAATTTTGTTTCAGAGTTTTCGTCCGCATGTGTTTCGGGAGTTGCGCATATCGGGCCGCTCGTTCGACGGCTCCCGCCTTCTCGACTGCATATCCGTATCGGAGCTTTGCCTATTGCCGAACCGCTGCTCGAACGCATTGGCGGCGTATGCCTTACCCAAGCGCGAGCCGTTCACGACGTATCGGGTTTCGTGGTCGATGAATGTTACGCCGACAATTCTGCCCGTGTCGTTGCGCCGCAGAAAGAGGTCGATACGGCAGGTTCGCAGGCGTTCGCGCAAAGTCTGCTCCGACGTCGCCTCGCTCAATGCGTCATCGACCCTGCGACGAAGCCGCAGCCGTTCGTCGCCTTTCTTGAAGCGTTCCGCACAACGCGCCATGTAACGCTCCAGCTCACCGGCTCCGACCGCTTTCCCGAACACGGAGGATTTGAGCGGAGCGGCGACAGCCTTGTCGCCATTCGTGTCCAAAGCCGTGTAAAGCAATCCTCTGTACGGAGTGCCGTCGCGTTCGCCGCGCACCTCCTCCACGCCGATGTTGTATTGAGAGAGCAGGGCTCGGAACTCGCCGAGTGTCTGGAACCGATACATGGCGGCGGCCGGTTTCACGACCGCACCGATTTGACGTTTCAGGTCGCCTTTCGTGCAATCGACCGCTGTCAGACGCCAATCCTCCGTGCGCTTCCGCTCTTTGGCCGGATGCAACCCGTACTCACGTTCCAGCTCTTCGGTAACGGCTACGCTCCGTTCGTTACGCTTGCCGTCTTTAACCTTACGGCCGTCCTGCCCGACCTGCACCGATACGATGTGAATATGACGGCGGTCGATGTCGGTATGCTCGAACACGATGTACGGCTGTTCGCCCCAGCCCATGCGCTCCATATATTTCTCGGCGATTTCTGTAAGCTGCTCGGCGGCCAGACGATCTTCGGGGTCGGGATTGAGCGAGATGTGTACGACGGGCTTCTCGGTGCGGTAGTGCGAGGGCATCCAGCGCAGCAAGTCTTCGGCCGTCGTCGCGATGTCGAATCGCCCGTCGGACGGTTCCCGCAGAATATGCGTCAGGAGCACTTTGCCCTTACCCCGATCGACCTTCTGCTGGTTGTAGGCAAGTGCCCCGTATACGTCTTTTCCGGTGGTGATTTTGGCTACCATCGCTTTTGAAACTCTTCGGAAAGCGCGACGATTCGCTGCCCGACAGCCGCCAGTTCTCGGGTCGTATTCTCCAATTTATAAAGCATAGCGAGTGCTTTCCGCTCCGAGAAATGGGTGTGCAACAGCCTCACGACTTGGTTGTAATTCGTTCCCACGGCTCGGAATTGAGCGTGCAGTTGCGTCAGTTTGGCCACGTATTCCAGTGTTCCGCGGTCGGTTTTTATCACTCGGAACACGTCTCCGAAGACCCTTGCCTTGATAAAAGCCGCCTTCGACAACAGCCCCGATTGCTCATACATCGTCAGAAATCGGGCGTGTTCCGTGTCGTTGAATCGCACCATGACACAATGCGAAGCGGTATCAGTTTTCGCGGGGCGTCCCCCTCGACCTTTGCGGGCCGGTCTGTTTTTCTCCATAATCGAAATTTTTAGGGTGAGGCTGTCGCCTCGCCGATTGCTGAAAATTGCGATTCGTTCGTGGCGGAGCCGCCTGTCGAAAAGCGCCGACTTCGGAGGTGCTTTCACCCCCTTGCGGGCAAGCTGTTTTCCGTTACGGAAATAGTTTCGGGTAACGGAAAACACAGCTTGCTATTTGCCCTTTGCAAATACGTTGGCTTTCGCCGTCGTTTTCTCGCCATGGCAGAACCGTGCGAGCACGGCTCTGCTCATTTGGCTTATCGAAAACGTTCCGTCCGCTCGTCGGACGGACTATTGAACTTACCGCCGTAAAAACGGGCAAGGCGGCTTCCATCTACGTCGGAATCGTTACAACGGCAAAGATACCGACCGATTCAATTCATTGCATAATAGTCGATTGTGCCGCATAGAGCCACTTCGACGCCACAAGCTGCCATAGCGAAATGGAGGTGAATAACGGGCCTCAATAAGGGCTTTCTTTGCTCTCGGAATCGACAATACGACCGATTATGCAAACAACCGTACATACGATGATATGTCTGTTCGATCGACCGGCCGAATATCCGACCGGCAGGTTGTCCGATCGAGTGTGCAACCGAACGAACGGTTGTCTGCATGGTCATACGGTCAGCCGACAAAACGATCAAACGGTCATACGATCAAACGGTCAAACGGTCAAACAGCCGACGGGATAATCGCACGTCCGACCGATAGGCCGATTGTTCGCATGACCGACCGAACAGACATAAAACCGATCGACCTTATGTATAACCGATAAATTGATTGAACGATGAAAAAGAAAAATTTGTGCGTGGCATTCTCCACCCAAAAAGGAGGAGCCGGAAAAACGACGCTTACGGTGCTGGTCGCTTCGTATCTGCACTACGTGAAAGGGTACGACGTAGCGGTCGTGGATTGCGATTATCCGCAGTACAGCATTGCCGAGATGCGCGATCGCGATCTTCGCATGGCTACGGAAGACGACCGTTACAAAGCGATGGCCTACGAGCAGTTCACCAGACTGAACAAGAAGATGTATCCTGTGGTCAGAAGCCTCCCCGAGAAAGCCGCGGAGACGGGTCGAACATTGATGGAAAAAGGGAAATACGATTTCATTTTCTTCGATTTGCCCGGAACGGTCAATAAGGAGGGCGTGATCTACACGCTTTCGCTGATGGATTACATATTCTCGCCCATCAGTGCCGACCGAGTTGTCTTGGAAAGCACCTTGCGTTTCGCCTCCCGTCTGAAAGAGAAAATCGTCGATTCGGGCAAGTCCCGCATCCGAGGGCTGCATCTGATATGGAATATGGTCGATGGACGCGAGAAGTCGGAGCTCTATACCGTGTACGAGCAGGTCATCACACATCTGGGTCTCGACGTGCTCAAAACCTTTCTGCCGGACAGCAAGCGCTTCCGCCGTGAACTGCCGACCGACCGCAAGGCGCTGTTCCGCTCTACGATCTTCCCGGCCGACAGATCATTGCTCAAAGGCAGCAATCTGGAACCGTTGGTCGATGAAATTCTTGCAATCGTAAACAGATAGTATCATGGCGAAAACGGTAAAAAGAGGAGATATAGACGAAAAGGCGATAATCGCCTCTTTCATGCAGGATGAGCCTGCGGATCACGACGCTTTGATTCGGGAGCGCGAGGGCGACGGTTCGGATGAACCGTCGGAGGCTGTTCGTGAGGAAACCCGACGTCGGCGCAGCAAGGAACAAGACTACGAGACGCTCTTTATTCGCGAACCGCAGACCGTAGCCCGCACCGGCAAGATGGTCTATATCCGTCGGGAGTTCCACGACACGATCCAATCCGTGTGTCGGGTCATCGGCAACGGCGACGTGTCGTTGTCCGGCTATATCGACAATGTGCTGGCGCATCATTTCGACACCTACGGGGCCGAAATAACCCGCCTTTACAACGAGAAGCACAAAGGCATCAACATCTTAAAGAAGTAGGATTATGACGATGACCTGCATTTTACGGCTGCTGACGGCCTGTGCCGTCGGCTATGCTCTGTGGGCGGCATGGTATCTATTTCGGGAGAGCCGACGCAGCAACCGCCGCCCGCCCGTTTCGGACGCTGCACCGCGCCGCCGGGAGATCATCGGCAAGAGCCGTTTTGTCCTTGACCGACGCCGCTCGCTGCCACAAGCGGCCGTAGCGGCACAAACCGAAAAAGGTATTGAAAAAGAGCCTATATTTGCTTCCGCAAGTGCACCCGAACACCCCCGGCAGATACCGCCGGAAGACTTGGACGAGGTATTCGGCGAGGTCCCCGCAGGCGAGCAGAACGAGCCGCTGGACATCTACTATCCGCTTTACGAAGAATCTTTCCCGGATACGGAAGCGGAGGAGTCGGACGACGAGGACGAAACCGAAGAGCTGCCCCTTCTGGGGCGCTCGCTCGCGCAAGGGGTCAGTTTCGAGCAAATGGGCGAAGTCTACCGCCACGTGGTGCACGATCCACCTATTACAGACTATCAGAAGGAAGAGACGGGACGTCTCCTTCTGGGCTTGAAAGAGACCGACATGTTCGAGGCGATCGTTTCAGGCTGTCCCGACGGGAACGACAGGGTAAAGAACCTGATCGACACCTATCTCTCGGCATTCCATCGGCGAATGGCCGCAGAGGCTGCGGAAAGCCCCTCTCCGCAGGGTGTCGTTCCCGAGGGATTCGACGTCCGCGATTATGTGTAACCGAAAAAAGCAGAACGACATGAAAGAACGGGATTACGGATAGCGGCATAACACCGAAGCCACTGAAAAATCCGAACAAGACAAGTTTAACCCGGTGCGGGGCCATCATCCCCGCACCGTAATTAAAAGATCATCGCATTATGACAAAAAAGAAGATTCTTTCCTCGGCGGCAGCGCTTCTGACCGCTGTCTCCTCCGCTTTCGCACAAGGAAACGGTCTGGCCGGCATCAACGACGCCACCAATATGGTGACGAGCTACTTCGACCCCGGCACGAAACTCATCTACGCCATCGGCGCCGTCGTGGGCCTGATCGGCGGCATCAAGGTCTACAACAAGTTCAGCTCCGGCGACCCCGACACCTCGAAGACGGCGGCCTCGTGGTTCGGCGCCTGTATTTTTCTGATCGTCGCGGCGACGATTCTGCGCTCCTTCTTCCTGTAATCCGTCTGTTAGAGAAATTATGGAATACGGAATAAACAAGGGAATCGGTCAGAGCGTCGAGTTCAAGGGGCTGAAAGCGCAATACCTGTTCATCTTCGCCGGAGGGTTGCTCGCCGTGTTCGTGCTGTTCGTCATCTTCTACATGGCGGGCGTCGATCAATGGGTGTGCATCGGCTTCGGCGTTGCGGCGGCCTCTGCATTGGTGTGGCTGACGTTCCGCCTGAACGCCCGCTACGGCGAACACGGACTGATGAAGCTGCTGTCCAAGCGGCAGCACCCGCACTACCTGATCAACCGCAAGGCTCCGCGCCGACTGTTTCCCGCAAAAAGAAAGGAGGCGCAAGCATGAGAAACATACTGAAAGCCTCCACGATCGAGAATAAGTTCCCGCTTTTGGCGGTGGAACACGGCTGCATCGTCAGCAAGGACGCGGACATCACGGTCGCCTATCGGGTAGACTTACCCGAGTTGTTTACCGTAACCTCCGCCGAGTACGAAGCGATCCACGCTGCGTGGTGCAAGGCCGTCAAGGTCTTGCCCGAATACTGCATCGTCCACAAGCAGGACTGGTTCATCCGCGAGCGATACTGCCCGCAGACGGGCGACGCGGAGATGAGCTTCCTCTCGCGCAGCTACGAGCGGCATTTTGCCGAACGTCCCTACCTCGACCACACGTGCTACCTGTTTCTGACGAAGACGACCAAAGAACGGATGCGAATGCAGTCGAACTTCACGACCCTCTGTCGGGGCAACATCATACCCAAAGAGGTGAACGAAGAAGCGGCAATGAAATTCATGGAGGCCGTGGATCAGTTCGAGCGTATCCTGAACGATTCGGGCTTCATCTCCATCACCCGCCTGTCGGGCGATGAGGTAACGGGTACATCGGAACGGCCGGGACTTCTGGAAAAGTATTTTTCCCTTTCGCTTTCCGACACGACCTCGCTGCAAGACATCGAGCTGGGCGCCGAGACGCTGCGTGTAGGCAACAAGCGAGTATGCCTGCACACGCTTTCGGACACGGAGGATTTGCCGGGGCGCATAGGGACGGACATGCGTTACGAACGCCTCTCCACCGACCGCTCGGACTGCCTGCTGTCGTTCGCCGCGCCTGTGGGGCTGCTGCTCTCCTGCGATCATATCTACAACCAGTATCTGTTTTTGGAGAGCAGCGACGCGAACCTGCAAATGTTCGAGAAACGGGCGTGCAACATGCAGTCGCTGTCCCGCTATTCGCGCTCGAATCAGATCAACAAGGAGTGGATCGACCAATATCTCAACGAAGCGCATTCGTTCGGGCTGCTCTCTATCCGTGCGCATTTCAACGTCATGGCGTGGTCGGACGATGCGGAGGAGCTGCGGCGTATCCGCAACGACGTGGGCAGTCAGCTCGCGCTGATGGAATGCCGCCCGCGCCACAACACCGTGGACGCCGCGACGCTCTACTGGGCGGGTATGCCGGGCAATGCGGGCGACTTCCCCGCCGAAGAATCGTTCTACACGTTCATCGAACCGGCGCTGTGCTTCTTTACCGAGGAGACCAATTACAAGTCCTCCGTCAGCCCGTTCGGCATCAAGATGTGCGACCGCATCAGCGGGAAGCCGCTGCATCTGGACATCTCGGACGAGCCGATGAGACGGGGCGTCATCACCAACCGCAACAAGTTCGTGCTGGGGCCGAGCGGTTCGGGGAAATCGTTTTTCATGAACCATATGGTGCGGCAGTATTGGGAGCAGGGCACGCATGTCGTATTGGTCGATACGGGCAACTCCTATCAGGGACTATGCGAATTGGTGCGCCGCAAAACCAAAGGCGAGGACGGCATCTACTTCACCTATACCGAGGAGCACCCGATCAGCTTCAACCCGTTCTACACCGACGACTACGTGTACGACGTCGAGAAGAAGGACAGCATCAAGACGCTGCTGCTGACACTCTGGAAAACCGAGGACGACAAGGTGTCCAAGACTGAATCGGGCGAGCTGGGCAGCGCCGTGAACGCCTATATCGAGCGAATCCGCAGCGACCGCACGATCGTTCCGTGCTTCGACACCTTCTACGAATACATGCGCGACGACTACCGCCGCAAGTTGGAGGAGCGCGACATCAAGGTGGAAAAGGAGGACTTCAACATCGACAACATGCTCATCACCCTGCGCCAGTATTATCGGGGCGGGCGGTACGACTTCCTGCTGAACTCCAAAGCCAACATCGACCTGCTGAACAAGCGTTTCGTGGTCTTCGAGGTGGATTCCATCAAGGAGAACAAGGAGCTGTTTCCCGTCGTGACCATTATCATCATGGAGGCGTTCATCAATAAGATGCGACGTTTGAAAGGCGTGCGCAAACAGCTCATCGTCGAGGAGGCGTGGAAAGCGCTGTCGTCGGCGAATATGGCCGAATACCTGAAATACATGTATAAAACGGTGCGCAAGTATTTCGGCGAGGCCATCGTCGTCACGCAAGAGGTCGAGGACATCATCTCCAGTCCGGTGGTCAAGGAGGCGATCATCAACAATTCGGACTGTAAGATTCTGCTCGACCAGCGCAAGTTCATGAACCGCTTCGACGCCATACAGTCGCTGCTCGGACTGACGGACAAGGAGAAGTCGCAGATTCTCTCCATCAACCAGTCGAACGACCCCTCGCGAAAATACAAGGAGGTGTGGATCGGGCTGGGCGGTATGCAGAGTGCGGTTTACGCTACGGAGGTCAGCCGCTCAGAATACCTCGCCTATACGACCGAAGAGACGGAGAAGGTCGAGGTGCAGCGCCTGACCGAGCAGCTGGACGGGGACATCGAGCTGGCGATCAAACAGCTTGCCGAACGCAACAATTAGGAAGGGAGGCAGGCCATGTATAGCAGATATATCGGAGACCCTATGACGGCATACCTCGATTTCAGACTGTGCGATGTCGTCGGCACGTGGGAGAGCCGCGAGGGTGCGCCCCGCATAAGGATATACCGCAACAGCTCCCGCAAGGGCGGCGGGTATCGTCTGGAACTGGCCTACGACCGCAGGACGCGCTTCGTGCTTCCCATCAGGAAATATTGGGGCGGCATCCGGTATTTCGACCTCTACGGTTTTGTAGGGCTGGCCTACGATGCCGAGCGCGACGTGCTCCAACTCTCCGTCTACGGCAACTATTACAGAACGGACGAGCAGTCCGAGTATTAACAGAGTAAAAACGAATAGAATGAAACGATGGATAATAACGGTGTGTCTGTGCCTTATCGGCTTCACGTATCAGGCACACGCGCAGTGGACGGTCATCGACCCGTCCAATCTGACGCAGAATATCAGGAACGTGATCCAGAGCTCGACGACGGCCAGCAACATGGTCAAGTCGTTGCAGGAGAGCGTGAAAATCTACCAGCAGAGCAAAGCCTACTACGATGCGCTGAAATCGGTGAGCAACCTCGTCAAGGACGCCCGCAAGGTGAAGCTGACGATCGAGATGGTCAGCGAAATCACGGACATCTACGTGTCGGGCTTCAACAAGATGGTCTGCGACCCGAACTTCACGGTGGACGAGCTGGCCGCTATCTCCGCAGGCTACGCACGGCTGTTGGAGGAGGGCGGCGCATTGGTCACGGAGCTTAAAACGGTCGTCACAGGCGGCAACGGCCTGTCGCTCTCGGACAAGGAGCGCATGGAAATCATAGATCAGGTCTACAACCGGATGCTGGAATACCGTAATCTGACGCGCTACTTCACGCGCAAGACGATCTCCGTCTCCTACATCCGCAGCCGCGACAAGGGCGACGCAAGCCGCGTGCTGTCCCTCTATGGCAGTCCTAACGAAAGATACTGGTAGCCATGATGCCGTTAGCAATGAATTTCGACAATCTGCATCAGGTGCTGCGGAATCTCTATGTGGAGATGATGCCCATGTGCGGTGACATGATCGGCATAGCGAAAGGCGTGGCCGGCTTGGGGGCGCTGTTCTATGTTGCCTACCGCGTGTGGAAAGCTCTTGCCAATGCCGAACCGATAGACGTGTTCCCGCTCCTGCGACCCTTTGCCATCGGGTTGTGCATCATGTTCTTTCCGACGGTCGTGCTTGGGACGATCAACGCCGTGCTGTCGCCCGTAGTACAAGGCACGCACTCCATCTTGCAGGGTCAGACGATGGATTTGCAGGCGTATCAGCAACAAAAAGATGATCTGGAATACGAGGCGCGGGTTCGCGAAGGCAAAGCGTGGCTGGTGGACGACGAGGTTTATGACCAGAAGCTCTCCGACCTCGGCATCACGGACTTGGGCGAGATCGTCAGCATGTGGGCCGAGAGGACGTGGCACGACATAAAGATGTGGTTTCGGCAACTGGTGCGCGACTTCTTCGAGCTGCTGTTCAATGCCGCGGGGCTTACGATCGACACGTTGAGAACATTCTTTCTCGTGGTTCTCTCGATTCTCGGGCCGCTGTCGTTCGCCCTGTCCGTTTACGACGGATTTCACTCGACGCTCACGAGCTGGATTTCCCGCTACATCAGCGTTTACCTGTGGCTCCCGATCGCCGACCTGTTTTCCGCCGTGCTGGCGAAGATACAGACCCTGATGCTCGAAGCGGACATCGCCGCGCTGCAAGACCCCGCCTATATTCCCGAAGAGGGCGGCGGCATCTATATCATCTTCCTTATCATCGGTATCATCGGCTACTTCTCGATTCCCACCGTCGCCGAGTGGGTGATCCAGTCGGGCGGCGGCGCGAGCGGTGCGATGGGCGGCATCAACAAGGCCGGAACATTCGCTGCAGGCGTCGCAGGCGGCTTGGCGGGCAATATGGCCGGACGTATGATCCCCTCGTTCGGCAGCAAGTCCTCCGACGGCGACAATGCGCACAACGGACGGAATCTGGCTACAAGAAACGACAATCATTAACCACACGAAGCTATGGAGTTCAAATCATTAAAAAACATAGAAAGCAGTTTCCGGCAGATTCGGACGTTCGGTATCGTCTTCCTCTGCCTGTGTGCGGCGGTCGCCGTGTTCAGTATCGTCAAAAGCTATCGCTTCGCCGAGGCACAGCGGCAGAAGATCTACGTGCTGGACGAGGGCAAGTCGCTTATGCTGGCCCTGTCGCAGGATCTGAGCCAGAACCGTCCCGTAGAAGCGCGGGAGCATATCAAGCGTTTCCACGAGCTGTTCTTCACCCTCTCGCCCGACCGCGCCGCCATCGAGAGCAACATCAAACGGGCGCTGTTTCTGGTGGACAAGAGCGCGTTCGCCTATTTTCAGGATTTGCAGGAGAAAGGCTACTACAACCGCATCGTATCGGGCAACATCAACCAGCGTATCGAGGTCGATTCGGTGGTGTGCGACTTCGAGCGTTACCCCTATCGGGCAACGACCTACGCACGGCAGATGATCGTCCGCGAGAGCAACATCACCGAACGGAGCCTCATCACGCGCTGCGACCTGATTAACTCGGTGCGCTCGGACAACAACCCGCAGGGGTTCATCATGGAGCGTTTCGAGATTCTCGAAAACAGGGATTTGCGGACTTTGACAAGGTAAGGACTATGGTACGAAAAAGAATCGTCGCCTTGTCGGAGCGTATCGAATGTCTCCTGCGGCGCAAATGCGGGGCTTTGTCCCCCAAAGGCCGAATGATCGTCGTGCTGGCGATGCTCTCGCTCTTTACCGTCCTGTCGCTCTACTTCACCGTTTCGTCTGTCTGTCGATTCGGAAAAGGCGCGGACGACGGGTTGCGGATTCGGCATATCGAACCTGCGGAGCTGCAACGGGAACCGATCGGGACGGGTAGTGTAAAACAATCAAACGATTTCAATTATGACGACAAACGAAAAACAGAATAAGCAGCCGACGGGCGAGGAGCGAAAGGAGCTCACGCCGCAGCAGATACAGACACGCAAGAAGATGGTGATCTTCCCGCTCTTCTTCCTCGCCTTCGCAGGGTGCATGTGGCTGATCTTCGCCCCCGACACGAAAGAGGAGCAGCCGACCTCGGGCTTCAACACCGATCTGCCGACCCCGGAGCAGAACGGCATCGTAGCGGATAAGCGCGACGCCTACATACAGGAGGAGATGAAGCGAAAGCAGCAAAACAAGATGCGCTCGTTGCAGGACTTCGCTTTCGAGCTGGACGGAGAGGCGGATTCCGAAGAGCCGGAGCCGCAGGTTACGGTATATGCCGACGAACGACCGCGATATGCGGGGAGGACTTCCGGCAATACGTTCCGCTCGTCGGCCGACGCTTATGCCGACATCAACCGACAGATAGGCAGCTTCTACACCGACACCTCCGCCGAGAACGAGGAGCGGCAAAGCGAGATGCAGGCCCGCATCGAAGAACTGGAACGTCGGCTCGAAGAGGAGCAGGAGCGCAAGACTGCGCAGGAGGAGCAGGTGGCCCTGCTCGAAAAATCATACGAGATAGCTGCCCGCTACATGAACGGAGGACAGACGGAACAACCGGCGGCAGCCGCGGCGGCCCAACCCTCCACCGTGACGGATAAGGTCGTTGTTCAGCCCGTGAAGCAGGTGCGCCGCAATATCATATCGCTCCTCGTCGCGCCGATGCCCGATTCGGTATTTCGGGAGGAGTTTGCGAAACCTCGGAACTGGGGATTCAACACGGTCGGTGCGGAGGAACACGAGGAGGAACGCAAGAGCATCCGAGCCTGCGTCTATCGGACGGTAACGATTACCGACGGCGGCGAGGTGTCCTTGCGACTGACGGAGCCGATGATGGCGGGCAATACGCTGATACCTGTCGGAACCGTGGTGACGGGCGCCGCACGAATCGCCGGCGAGCGGCTGAACATAACCGTTTCCGCCGTGCAAGTTTCCGGAGCTGTGATACCTGTCGAACTGTCGGTTTACGACCTGAACGGCAACGAGGGCATTTCCATTCCGGAATCGGACGAGATCAATGCGGTCAAGGAGATCGCGGCCAACATGGGGTCGGGCATGGGCAGCAGCATCACCATCACCGATGACGCGGGGTCGCAGCTGCTCTCCGACTTGGGCCGAAGCGCCATACAGGGTGTATCGTCGTATGTGAGTAAAAAGATGCGAACGGTGAAGATAACGCTCAAGGCAGACCACAAAGTGCTGTTGCTACCGCCGCTGAAATAGTAAAAAACGAGCCACTAAAAAAATCCATCTCTCAACCATTAAAAGTAAAACGCCATGAAAAAGATTTTTGTAATGATGTTCGCCCTCGCGCTGGGCACGGGTGCGGCGAACGCACAGGAAGTAACCAACACCGAGGCCGTCAAGACGACGGAGCAGGCGGTATCGCTTTGCAAGGAGGTCTATCCCGACGCGGAGCGGGACGGCGGCCTCTATCACGGTCTCACGCGCAAGCTCTCTTTCGACCGCATGATCCCGCCGCACGGGTTGGAGGTCACCTACGACAAGACCGTGCACATCATCTTTCCGGCGGCGGTGCGCTACGTCGATCTCGGCTCTCCGAATCTGATCGCAGGCAAGGCCGACGGTGCGGAGAATGTCATCCGCGTGAAAGCCACCGTGCGCGATTTCCGCGCCGAGACCAATATGTCGGTCATCACCGAGGACGGTTCGTTCTACACGTTCAACGTCCGCTACGCGGCCGAACCGCTGCTGTTGAACGTCGAGATGTGCGACTTCATCCACGACGGAGAATCCGCGAACCGACCTAACAACGCGATGGAGGTGTACCTCACGGAGCTGGGAAGCGAATCGCCGCTGCTCGTGCGCCTTATCATGAAGTCCATCCACAAGCAGGACAGGCGCGAAGTGAAGCATATCGGCTGCAAGCGCTTCGGCATTCAATACCTCCTCAAAGGCATCTACACCCACAACGGTCTGCTCTATTTCCACACGCAGATCCGCAACGGCTCCAACGTGCCCTTCGACGTGGACTTCATCACCTTCAAAATCGTCGATAAGAAAGTCGCCAAGCGTACCGCCATGCAGGAGCAGGTCATCTTCCCTCTGCGGGCCTACAACTATACCACGCGCGTGGCCGGAAAGCGGGACGAGCGCACCGTCTTCACGTTCGACAAGTTCACGATTCCCGACGATAAGTGCCTCGTCGTGGAGCTGAACGAGAAGAACGGAGGCCGTCATCAGTCGTTCATTGTCGAGAACGAAGACCTCGTGCGTGCCCGCGTCATCGACGAACTCAAAGTGCAGTAACCATGAAGCGATTCTGGTTTCTTCTCGTCGCGTTGCTCGTCCTGTTCGTCGGGCAGGCCGACGCACAGCGATGCCTCCCCAAGATGCGGGGCATCGAGCTTCGGGGCGGCATGGCCGACGGGTTCTACTCGCACGCCGACCGCGACGATGCAGGCTACTACGTCGGAGCGGCGCTCTCGACCTACGCCAAAGGCGGCGACAAGTGGGTCTTCGGCGGCGAGTACCTGCAACGCTACAACCCCTACAAGGGCACGCGGATTCCGATAGCGCAGTTCACGGCCGAGGGTGGTTTCTACTACAACTTCCTTTCCGACGCCCGCAAGATATTCTTTTTATACATCGGCGGCTCGGCACTCGCGGGCTACGAGACCGTGAACTGGGGCGACAAAACCCTGTTCGACGGGGCGAGGCTCACCAACAAGGACGCCTTCATCTACGGCGGCGCGGTGTCGCTCGAAATGGAAGCCTACCTCGCCGACCGCATCGCCCTGACGGTAAACGTCCGTGAACGCTGCCTGTGGGGCGGTTCGACGGGGCATTTCCACACGCAGTACGGCATCGGTATAAAGTTCATCATCGACTGACACGAACATTTTTTTATCAAACCGCTACGCAAGTAGCATAAAACCAATTTATTGTATGAAAAACTTATTTTTGGCGGCTGCGGCCGCTCTGGGACTTCTCGTCTCGTGCAACAAGGAAGACAACGAAATTTACGAAACCTCGAAAGGTGCGGTAGCCACCGTGTCGTTCACCGACGAGGAGCCTGCGACCCGTGCGTTCTTCGGCTCTACGGCTGCGGCCGAGACGTGGGAAAAGACGCTCAACTCGGTTACGATATTCGTTATCGACCCGTCGGGCGACCTGCTGGCCAAGCGTTCGTTCTCGGCGGCTGAGCTGTCGGCCAAGAAGGCGACCTTCGCCCTGCCGAATGCCGTGCCGGGTACGGTCTGCGAGTTCTACGCCGTGGCGAACCTCGACATGGCGCAGGTCAATAGCAGCGATGTTCTGACCGCCCTGCTGGAACGCGATGTAGCCTCGTACAATGGTACATTCGCCGAGGTTTCCGCAAAAGCCAAGCGCACCGGCGGCTTCGTGATGTCGGGCTCCGCTTCGAAAGCCGTCGCGGCCGCAGGCTCTTCGACCGATGTGGCCATCACGCTCAAACGCACCGTGGCGAAGGTGGCCGTTCAAGTTACGCCCTCGCCGCAGTTCGGGTCGCTCTATCAAGGAGCCGTGCGAATCAACAGCATCACACTCTCCAATGGAGCTACGCAGACCCCTGTGTTCCCGACAAAGACCGATCCGGGAGCTTTCAATTTCTCGACGACGCAGGCTTCGGACGCAGCATCGGGCAAGTATCGCAATCTCTTCTATCTGTACGAAAGTCCCGCCCGCAACGTCGGCAGCCGCGTGAAGGCGACGATCAATGCGACCTACGACATGGACGGCGACTTCTCGACTGCCGCAGGTCAGTCGTCGATGACTTACGAGGTGGAGCTCGACGGCGCGTCGGGCGGTGAGATTCGCCGAAACGGCTACTACCGCGTAGACATCACGATCAACGGCCTTTCGGGCCACGACGCCTCGCTGACCATCACGCCTGCCGAATGGGAATCGCCCGTGACGCAGACGGTCGAGTTGGGAGCTTAAACCGCAAGTCGAATCCGTTTCCGCTCCGGCTCCGCGTCGGGGCGGAAACTTTTAATCAGCATATTCATCATGAAAAAAGTCTTATTGTTTATCATACCGCTGCTCGCGATGATGAGCAGTTGTATCAAAGACGAAATGGCGGAGTGCCCGTCCTGCAAAGATAAGGTGCGCTTCTCGCTGCAAGTACGCGAGGAGGGCGTGCAGTACGTTACCCGTGCGACGGACGAGCGAACGGTGCGCGACGTCAATCTCTTCCTCTACGACCCGCGCGGCGTGCTGCCCGACCGACATTTCTACGTCGAGAGCGGCACGGTGGAGTGCTCCGTGCTACCCGGCCACTACGAAGCCTACGCCGTTGTGAACGTCCATCGGGACATGGGCGCGATGCCCCAAGAACGCTTGCTGGAGAGCAAGATCTCCTCCGCGACGTTGTATGAAACACTGCCCATGTCGGGGCGCACGACGCTCACGGTCGAAGACCGAATGTCCGATCCCGTCATTACCGTGCGGCGCGCCGTCGCGAAAGTTGTCTGCAACATCGCCATCGAATCGTCGGTCGTCTATGCGTTGAAGTTGCAATCCGTGCAGCTGATAAATGCCGCCGCCTCGACGAAGCTGTTCGCAGAGGAGGAGGCCGGCGATATGTTCGTGGTGGAGCAGCCCTTGCAAATGTCCTCTTTGGAGGGCCGCAGGGCGACCCGCACGTTCTACATGTTTGAAAACTGTCGTGGCGAAGTTTCCTCCATCACGACCCAGCAGCAGAAGTGTGCCGCGAACGCTCCGCAAGGTGCGACCTATGTGCGTATCAAAGCCCGGAAGGACGGGCTGCAAATGACCTACGACGTCTATCTAGGCGAGAACAACACCTCGAATTTCGACGTGCGGCGCAATACCGTACAGACGCTCGACATTCGCATCAAGGGAGATAACGAAATCGACGCACGCATTCACTCTTTCGAGGTAAAGATCTCCGACGACCTGCCCGATGCCGAGTTCGGGCGCACGTCGGATCGCTGCATTTACGCCACCGGCAAGCGGCTGTCGATTGCCGTCATGGATCGGGAGAAGGCGGGCGACCTCTCGGCCAAAATACGCCTCGTTGCGGGTGTGAGCGGAGCGTTGCAGATCGGCGGGCACAGCGTCACGTCCGACATCACCGTTCCGCTCGGCGGTTCGTCGGATGTGTACGAAATACCGATCGCCTATGATCCCGGAACGGTATATACGACGGAAAACTCCCGTTTGATTTACGAGGTCACGGTGAGCAACACGGACGGATACAGCTACACCAAGACCTTCACGCGGGATTTCTACAACATGCTGACGGTCTATACCTACTGGTCGGGGCGCGACAACACGGCCGGACGATTGGAGGACGTTACGGCCGTCGGCGAGATCAAGACATGGACGGGCCCCGCGTTCTACACGCGCCTTCTGTCGCTCGAAGACGGCCCGACGATGCCCGTCGTCGCCAACGACGGCTTCGCCTTCAAAGGGTGGTATGCCGACAGCGGCCTGACGCGAAAGGTCTCGGATGCCAACCCTTATCAGCACCCGATGACTTCGTACTACGATACGCTCTATACCGAGTTCGTCAAGGAGTGGGTCTATATCTACACCAAGCTCGACGAGGTGCTTCTCGTCAGCAATACGGGATTCAGAATCGACCGAGACAAGCAGGCGTTCATCGTGGCGCCCGGAAGCCGCTGCTCCATATCGGGAAAGATAGGAATGCTGGTCACGACATGGTGGAGCAATCCTGAGAATGTCTTGCCGCGCCGCATCGTATCGACCGATAATCCGTATGATTTTACCGCCACAGCCAATCGGACGCTTATCCCGGGCTACGATGCCGTCTCGAAAGAAGAAGCGTCGAGCCGCCGCACCGCAATATCCACCGATTAAACGAACCGATGATGAGAAAGCTGTTAATCCTGTTGCTGTGCGTCCTTGCGGCGCACACGGCATCGGCCCAATACACCGCCGTGCGTGTCAATGCACTGGGCTGGGCGACGGGAACGCTCAATGCGGGCGTCGATGTCGCCGTGACGCAGAAGTGGTCGGTGGAGTTGTCGGGCTACTGGAATCCTATTTCTACGGAGAATCTGCGGGCCAACGTCCTCGCTGCGACCATCGGCGTGCGCCGATGGCGCTTCGAGCCGCACGTGGGGCTGTTCTGGGGTTTGCACTCGACCCTCGCCAAGTACAAGGTCGGCAACAGCCGCACCCGCTACAACGGCTGGACGACGGGCATAGGCTCCTCGGTCGGCTATTCGTGGATGCTGGCCAAGCGCTGGAACCTGACCCTCGAAGGCGGCGTAGGCATCTACTACATGGACGACCTGTGCTGGCATCCCGATCCGTCGCCTTACGAAGCGATACGCTACGAACATTGCCGCCGCGTCGTCCTCGCACCCTCGAAGATCGAGGTGGCCTTTTCCTACCTGTTCTAAACCCCGACGACGATGAAAGCAATGATGAAACATACCTCCGTCGGCCTGCTGGCCGTGCTGCTGGCAGGCTGTGCGGTAACGTCGCGTCTGGAGCGGCGGCAAAGCCGCGCGCTTGCGGAGTATGCACCCCGCGAGCAGGCTGCGCCGAAGCCCGCCGAGAAGCGGAACTATATGATGACAGTACAACACGACAGCACGACCTACTACATTGCCGAAGCGGTAAAGGACGAGAACGGAGAGACGGTGGCCAACTTCCGTCTCGACGAGGTGGTCGTTGTGGCCAAGTCGCGCACGCTGCCCGAACGCAAAGGCAAGGTGCTGGTCGATTTCGTCGTGAGGCTCCCCAAAGAGTTGCAGGGCGGCTGCCGCAGCATCGTGGTCGTGCCGCAGCTGCACAAGGCCGAGGGCGCCGTACCCTTGCAGGAGCTCTCCATACGCGGCGGGCTATTCAGCCGCGTGCAGGATCGCAACTACTGGCAGTTCGCGCAGTATGTCCGTCTGTTCCGTCCCGACGCTGAGGGCGAGCAGCGGGCGTTCGAGCGCTTCGTAAAACACCCTTACCCACAGGGCGTGCGCCTCGATTCCATCGTCGAGGGTGCGCACGACTTGTCTTACTACTATTCGCAGGAAGTTCCGACCCGCAGCGAGGGCAAGACGATGCTGCTGACGTTGCACGGCGCGGTCGTGGCGCTCGACGGCAGCCGCTACGACCTGCCGCCCCTCGACACGCTCCGATACCATATTTCGTCGATGCTCTCCTTCGCCGACACGACGACGCGCTACATAACGAAGATCATCGAGAAGTACGCCGTAGTGAACGACCGCAATTACCTCTCGTTTCGTGTGAACGACACGCAGATCATCGACACGCTGGGTGACAATGCCGCACAGATAGCCCGCATCGAATCGCTGATGGAGGAGCTGGTCGAACAACGCGAGTTCCATGTGGACAGCATCGTCCTTACGGCCTCGGCGTCGCCCGAAGGCGGCTATGCGCAGAACGAACGGCTGGCACGCGGCCGTGCGGCGGCACTCAAACAACGCCTCGGCCGGCGCTTCGGGCAGCAGGTCGATACGCTGCTCTGCGTGCGGTGGGTGGCCGAAGACTGGGACGAGCTGGCACGCCTTATCGCTGCGGACGGCACGATCGCCGAACGCGACGCGATTCTCTCCCTGCTCCGCACGGTCGGCAATCCCGACCGTCGCGAAGCGGAGCTGCGACGACGCTTCCCGAAGCAGTACCGCGATATTCGCGAGCGGCTCTATCCGCTGCTGCGGGCGGTGAACTTCAAGTACGACCTGCGGCGTGTGGGCATGGTCAAGGACACGATCCACACGACCGTACCCGACACGCTCTATGCCCGAGGTGTGGAGCTGCTGAACGAACGTGAGTACAACGGTGCGCTGCGTATCCTGCGCCCCTATGAGGATCGGAATACGGCGGTAGCGATGCTCTCGCTCGGACACGACGAGCAGGCATACGAGGTGCTGTGCCGACTCAAAGAGGAGGCGACGGTCGAATACCTGAAAGCCGTAGCCTGCGCCCGCATGGGGCGTATCGAGGAGGGCAAGGCGGCATTCCGTAGGGCGTGCGAGCTGCAACCCGACTTCGAATACAGGGGCAACCTCGACCCCGAAATACGCGAACTTATAACGACACGATGACGATGAAACGAAGAATCAAGTACGGCCTGCTGGTATTGGCCGCAGCGGCGGGGTGCATGGGGTGCGCCAAGCTGCATGAAGAGATAGACGAACGGTATATCGAACGTCCGCAATACGACATTGAGATACCCGCGCCGCCCGTGTGGGATTCGATCCCCCAACCCGACACCCCGATAGGCAAATGATGTGAAACCCGTAAAGAGAAAACGACATGAAGAAGATAAAAGGATTTCTGATGCTCGCACTCGCGGCGGTCGGCACGCTGCTGACCGCCTGCGACGATGAACTGGACGTAAAACAAGCGTATGCGTTCCGTCTGGAGACAATGCCCGTGCAGACGCGCATCGTGCGCGGAGAAACAGTCGAGATACGCTGCACGCTCGTTAGGGAGGGAGAATACGACGGAGCGCGGTACACGATTCGCTACTTCCAACCCGACGGCAAGGGAGAACTCCGCATGGACGACGGAACGCTGTTCCAACCCAACGACCGCTATCCCCTCACGAGGGAGGTGTTTCGACTTTACTACACCTCTCGAAGCGATGACCGTCAGGTAATCGACGTGTATATCGAAGATAACATGGGGCAGATTACCCAAAACTCCTTCTCGTTCCAAAACGAACGAGAGGAGGACGAATCGTAGTCTAAACAAATACGACACAGAAACGCCCGGAAACGGGCGTTTCCTAATAATAAAGCCTTATGACAGACCAAGAGAAACAACATGCCCGACGCAGAGAAAACTATGAACAGGCATTGGAACGATGCGACGGCTATGCGCAAACCAAGAACTTTCTGGAAAGCATTCCGCTTGAAGATATGACGCCGCGATTGGCGGAGTCGATCTTCATGAAGGAACCCGAATTGTTTTACCGTATCCCCGATAAATACAAAGATCGGGAACTATGCGATACGGCTGTGCGTTATGATGGAAGTTTTCTGAAATATGTTCCCGAAGCGATGAAAACAAGAGAGTTGTGCATGAAAGCCATCCACAACACTCCGTATGCCATCCGGCACATTCCCGCGTCGATGAGAAATTCCGAAACATACCTGTATCTCGTGCGGGAGAATCCTCGCAATTTGAGAGGCATTCCGCGAGCAAGTCGAACCTCCGAGATGTGCCGGATTGCGTTCGACAACACCTACGGCAAAAATAAAACGGACTACTCGGTCATTGCGGCGCTGACCGATCCATCGATGCTCTACCAAGTGGTTCGCGACCAAGACGGCCCTCGTAAAATTCGGCTTCTGATGGATATTGTGCATCTCAATTCCGAGTTGATAACCCCGAAAGTGGCTTTGGAAGCGGTGCGTAAGAACGGGGAAGTGTTGAACAGTGTTCCGCGTCACTCCATCACGGCAGAGGTCGCTGAAGCCGCCGTCAGGAACTGGCCCGAGGCGATTCAATGGGTTCCGCGCAAGCTCCGCACCCCCGATATTTGCCTGCGGGCGGAAACATGGCAATGGGAGCTATCCGTATATGTTCCCGATAAGATTGCCAAAGAGCGGAACATCTATTCTTTCCATCGGAGAGTGGATGAGTTGCTGCGCCAGCCGCTCGACTATCGCCGATATAAAATGCTTTATGAGGGTAAACCCGTATATACGGAGTGCGTATGGACGTGCTGCGGCGTTATCGACTACTGTGAGGTGAATTACAACCCGAATAAAAACAGATTGAGCCTACACCCCCTTACCGAATCCGCATATCGGGAACGGCAGGAGCAGGCTCGAACGTCGGAACAAACACAACGAAACGATAGGAATACAGCGCTACGGCGACCTGCGCAACAAGTACAGAAAAAGCCAAAACGAGGGTTGAAACGATAAAAAACGTCCTGTTTATCACGCGGTGCCGAATGAAATCGCTATATTTGCACCTGAATTGTTCGGCAAAATACCGCAGAATGCGGCAAGTTGTCGAACGGTTCTACATACGGAAGGAACACATTATAGTGGGGCATTGAAAACAGCCAAATTTTAATCCACTCACAAGATAATGGGTAGTTCTCTTCTTTATCGTCGTATCTATATGCCACAAGCATGTACGATAACCGGCGTGAGAAGAAATTATCTATCGAGTGGATGGGTGCTTGGCTGTACCTCAATGCCGGTATTTAACGTACTCTCACGCCTTTTCGTATGGTTTTTGCAACCTCTGTAAAAAAGACGCATATGGCAGAGAGACGACAAGACAGACCGAATGATTACAGCTTCGTGGCGGAGGAGTTGCAACCGTTGATAGACATGTATCGTCTGACGATCGACAACGAGAAAATCGTCATACCCCAAAATCCCGATTACGGGGTGCTCCATAACGATGGAGAGATCCGTTTCGCCGACATTACCGACATCACTGTCGATCGGGCTTTCACTCATATCCTCGTTCAAGACGGCTATTTGTTCTCGTTCTACCGACGAGAGCCGCTTATTACCTGTATCCGAAAAACTGCTTTGTAAGGGTCGGATTATCGGTTGCTCCGAGTGAGAGCCGATAATCATGGCAATCGAAAAATCGGACGATGAAAACCGTCCGATTTTTTTGCGCCGTATGTAATGCCGCCGCCCTGTTATCGGGGCGGGTGGCGCCGTCGTTCTCGTAAGGCGAGCAGCTGTTTCAGCATGTAAGCGTGGTTTTCGCCTACGGTATGCCCCGACGGCATTTTGTAGGGGCTGTTCACGCAATCGCGGCATTGGCGGATTGCCGCGGCGAGGTTATCCACTTTGATAACCTCGCCCGTAATATCTCGGATAGTCAGTTCCATAATCTACATTTCTTCGATGTTTGCAATCGGCATATACTGCTCCAGCCACACCCGAACAGAGGTCATGTTGTATTCGGAAGTAATGACCGCTCGGCATTCGTCGATAGGCGTGAAGCGGGTGCTTTCGTAGTTATCGACCCACTCTTTGAGCGTTTCGACACCCCACGCTTCGGGGTCGTCGAAAAAGTCGTCCAGCGTGCGGATAGGCTCCGCGAATGTAATGATAAGGGTTTCGTAATTCATAAGGCAGCTATTTATTGATTTTCTTATTCAGCCACTCGTCCCGCTTACGACGGCACTCCTCCAAAGTCGGAGCGACGCAGGAGAACAGTTCGCCGTCCGTGTGTCGGTAGTCGTATTGGCAAAACCGCTTCTTCGTCCTGCGGGCGAAGGCAGGGGTGAAATACTCGTGTCGCTCCTCTCCCGTCGGGCAAACCGACACGCCGTTTACTGTCATTCTCGTTGCCATTGTCATAGTGATTTAAGGGGTTAAAATTCTGCTTTCAATAGTCTGTTTCTGAACTGCTGCGTCGGGTCGCTGACCTTGCGCTGGTGCACCCAAAAATGATGTGCGCCGAAACCGTACACGAAATAGTCGTCGAGCGGAACTTGGGATTTCAACTTGTCGATGCCTTGCCGCAATTCGTCCTCGTTGCAGGCAAGAAGAATCGTGTCTATCAGTCGGAGGAAAGTCTCCGCCACCTCGTCGCAATAGGAACAGAATAAAGATTCAATCGTTACGTTCATAGTTAGGATGTTTATGTGGTTAGTTATGCGGTCATTCGCTTCTTGATTTGGGGTATATTCCGTCTTACGAGGGTCACGATGTTGTCGTGGTATTGGGTCTGCGAGTTGTAGACGCCGCGGCTTTGCACGACTTCAAGTGTATCCAATGCCACTTCGACCGTCTCGACGTGCTTGCCGCCTATCGTAGCCGAAAAGATAAGCGAGTTCGGTTTCAGATAATAGGCGCAGGCGAATACACAATGGTGCATTGCGTCGCCTTCCTCGACGAACTCCTGCACGCTCTCCAATACACGCACGGAAAGGTCGCCGTCGGCAAAGGCCAGCCCGAAAAAACGGGATTTGAGTTCACGGTATCGCTGTTCGTCCTCGATGGCTTGGCGCTTACGTTCCTGCAATCGCTCACGCTCCTGTCGGGTACGCCGTTTTTCTACGAGGCGGTCGTGAGCAGCTTGCAGGTCGGCGGGGCAAACATACTTCGCGTTGTTGGTATCCTTGCCGAAATGGCGGAGCAGGTCGATGTAATCGCGCCAAACGGAAGCGTCCGATACGGCGTAGCCGTTGCGCAGGCAAATTTTAATAGCCGCCCAATAGTCCGAGATATTCCACGATTGGTGGTTCACATAATAGAACAGCAATGAAATTTGCCCCGCTTTCAACAGCGTTTCGGCCTGCGGCGAGCGAAGAACGGCTGTAAAAAGGTCGAACGGCAGGAGACCGTGGTACTCGCCCGTAAAACCGTTGCGGCGCAATTCGGGGATAATGCGCTGACGCGGATAGGTAGCGCACGGGACTATATCGTAGGCTTTGGCATTGTTCTTACTGCGCACCTCCATCGCGCCGTCGAGATACCACAAATCGTAGTAGAAAAACGACATGGCTCGCGGACGGGCGACGGTTATGACCTTGCCGTCGGGCGCAATCCACCGTTGCACGACCTCGCTAATCGAATAATCGGCAGCCTCTCCGACTTTATGGGTTGCCTTGACGTAGTAGAACCGAATGACTTGATATTGCTTGCAGGTCGTGATAACGGAGTAGTAGGATATGGTGCGGAATACCCGTTTACGGGACTGCAAGACCTGCAACTCCGTACCGCAATGCGGGCAAGTGCATTCGCAAAGGCTGTCGGCCAACGCCCCGTCGCCTTGCCACGAATGGCCGCACTCCGTGCAGGTAATGATACCCTTTGCCGACCTGCGGCCGATGTGGTCGAAGCAATGACGGAACGCATGGTTCTTCTGCGCTTCGGTGATATGGGGCAGACGGCGGCTCAATCGTGCTACCTCGATTTGTATCTGTGTCTTCGGTTTCATAGGAATGCTGTTTTAGGGTTTATTGGAATAAGAGCGTCATTTGCTTGTCTGCGTCGCTTTGTTTCTTGGCGGCGGGCTTGCGTTGCGTCATACGCGCATAGGCTTCGCTTTCGGCGCGCTTCATGGCGTCGCGTCGTGCCTGCTGTTTCTCCTCCTCGGTCAGTTCGATGGTATGATTGACCACGACGCGGCAGTTTACTGGCTTGCCGACCTTGATGTCGGGCTCGTCGTAGTAATGGAGGGCCATAGCGTAGATTTCCTCGTCCGCGAAGCCGTGGCAGCCGCTCGCCTGCACTTGGTTCAGAATGTAGGTCGTGCAGTCGTCGATGTTCTTCTTCGGGTCGGCATAGCGCTCGGCGAAAAGTTCGTCGGTCTCTGCCCGCTGCTCCAAATAGGTGCGTATCGTCTGCTTGAAGTAGTCCGTTGCTTTATTCTCTTGTGCCATAATCGTCTTTTTTGCGGGGCGGTTTCCCGCCCCTTGTTCAACCTTATTCGTTCTTGCCGATTAACTCGCGCACCTGCGCTTCTTTCGTCTTTTGGAATATCCAGCCCGCCTTCCTCTCTCCCTCGTGGGTCAGTCGGCTGTTGAAGCGTCCGCCGAGGGCCGATAGCTCCGTCTTGATGGGCTTTGTATCGCCGAATACGGCAATCGCCTTATCGGAGTAGTCCACGATGACGAAATTACCCTGCACGACCGTTTCGGGACGCTTGTCCGACCGCTCCGCAGTCGCGTTCGACAGGCGAATATTGGCTTCGTCACCTGCGGTGTAGGCGAAATCTTCGATTGTCCGCTCGCGGTTGTATATGGGCGTTTTCTTGATAATCCAACCGTAGTATTTGCTTTGTCCGAGGTAGTAACCTGCGCCCATCGAGTATTTCTCGCGGTGTTCGTAATCATCGCACGGCTCGGCCAAATAGGCCGTTTCGGGGAGGTTGGACGCATATTTCCGCATTTCGGAAAACAAGTCCCGCGTATGCGAGGAGAAACCCAAGATGACGGTGCGGACAGTTCGATAGGCGAAATAGTCCGTCATGTGGTCGCTCTCGTCTTGACGGAGTTCCGCGACGATGACGGCCTTTGCCGTCGGGGGCAGGATTGCGGCGAAGCGTTCGCGCCCGACAGCCTTGACGCACTCGACCCGCTGCCGCTCCTGTTCGGCCTGCCGTGCTTCTTCGGCGGCCTGCTTCTCCGCCTTCTCCACGAGTAATGCCACCTCGAAAGCGTCCATAAACTGGGGGTTCTTGTCGTCGTAGTATTTGCCGATACCGTACTGGCAGGAGAGCGGTTGCAGAATGTCCGTGCAGTCGGTCTTCTTCGTTTCGAGGTTCAGCAGATGATACATGTAGCCGTCTTCGGTATGCTCAACTTTGTAGACTACATATCGGTTCGTTGTCGAGTATGGGCCGAAGCCGATAACGATTTGATTCTCCTTGACTACCTGCACGGTCGTGTCTGTGGTCGTGCCGCCGAATAATGAAATGTACTTTGCCATATCTGTAAGTGTTAGAAAATGCGTGTGATAAGGAAATAGAGGAAGCCGATGAGAGCCACGAAAGAAACCAGCCCGCGAAGAATACCCAGCAGGATATTACGACAGAACACGAAGCCCAAAACGACCCAAAGGAAGCCCTCACCCCACGTGTAGAAGCCCCACGCCACCGCGCCGACCTGCAACCACGCCGTCCAACTCGACCCTATGCCAAGTGGAAGGGTGGAGGATTTCTGTTTCCGTTTATTTTTCTCTGTGCTTCTCATAATCTTCGACTTTTTTTTTATGCCGTAGCGGAGCCGGTATGGATGGAATCTGTTTCAGTAGCTTGAAAGGTTCGGGATTAGCTCACGACAAGATTTTTGCGGGAAATACGCTTCGGCAGAAGGACGCAAGGAAGATTTTCCGCAAAACCGCCGTGCGGCTCGATCTTGCACGAGCGTAAAGCCTGAGAGTACCTTTGCTACTGCAACAGATCCATCCTGTCTATGCCGGTCTGCGCAGGCTGGTGAAAAAGATGAGGAGAAGATTATGAGAAGTGCAGATAGAAAAATCAATCGCCGTGAACGGGTATGGAATGTTCACGGCCTTGTATCGAAAAAAGAGAGCGTCGGGCGTAATGCAAAACAGCCGGATCCGCATAATCGGGCGGATCAATGTCGCGGTGTACGACGCCACTCGCTGCCATTATTAGGACACATGCTTCCATAGCCGCGTGATGTTCAAATATATAACATCTATTTGCCTATATTTGAACGTCCGGGAAGCAAAACGAATACAGAAATATGGAAATCATAAGTATCGATACGCGGATTTTCGACGAGATGATCCGACGGGTGAAATCCGTCGAGGAAAAGGCCGTCGCATTATGTCGCGGACAAGAAGATTTGGGGTTGAAAAAATGGCTGGACAATCAGGAGGTCTGCGAGATATTGGGAATATCCGTGCGCACCTTACAAACCTATCGGGACAAGGGACTGCTGCCGTATAGCTGCATCAAGCATAAAATCTTCTACAAACCCGAAGATGTCGAGGCTTTTTTGAAATCATCGTATCATCAGCAAAATCGAGCGAAATGAAAAACTATCTGATGGGGCAGCAAGACCCCTGCATAAAGGACATTCTTCACCGGTTGGAGCACACGGACAAGGTGCTCGACAAGTTGAGCAAAAGTTTGAAACGGACGTTCAACGGCGAACGGTTCATATCCGACAGCGAACTGTCCCGCGTATTGAAAATCAGTCGCCGAACATTACAGGACTATCGAAGCGCGGGCATCTTACCGTATTATTTAATTTCCGGTAAGGCTTTTTACAAAGAATCGGATATTCAGCAAATGTTGGAAAAGGCGTACCGACCGTCGTTCAATGTACGGAATATTGTGTAGACGCGAGCGTATAAAAAAGCGGAAGACGGCTCAAACGGTCGTCTTCCGCTTTTTTTGCCATAATTTTAAGTATAATTTCCTCAAACGTTAATTTTGATGGCCCATTTCTTGCAAATCTATTTTTTAATCGTAAATTTGCAAGAAATAAATAGCCATGATTGAAAGGACATTACAAATAAAGTTGTTAGAGCTGACGAAAAAGTATCCGATAGTAACCTTGACCGGGCCTCGACAATCGGGTAAATCGACTTTGCTGCGTCATGCTTTTCCCGATTATAAATATGTTTCGCTTGAAGACCCCGATATGCGTTTGTTCGCAACGGATGATCCGAGAGGTTTTCTTGCAACTTATCCGGACAAAACGATTATCGACGAAGCCCAACGAGTTCCGGCTCTGTTCTCCTATATCCAGACGCATACGGATAAAAAGGGACGTGAGGGGATGTATTTGCTGGCCGGTTCGCACAATTTCCTGTTGATGGAAAATATCAACCAGTCGTTGGCTGGAAGAACCGCCATACTGAAACTTCTACCGTTTTCTCACGCGGAGATGAAAGAGAGTGCAATACTTCCACGGACAGTCGATGACGAGATTTTCAACGGAGGCTATCCTCGTCTTTATGATAAGGACATAGCACCGTCGGATTACTATCCGTTTTATATCCAAACCTACGTAGAACGGGATGTGCGTCTGATGAAGAACATCGGCGATCTGAGCAAGTTCATTCGCTTTATTAAACTGTGTGCAGGGCGTATCGGGCAGCTGCTCAACCTTTCGTCGCTGGCCAATGAGTGCGGCGTTGCCGTTTCGACTATCTCGACTTGGATTTCCGTATTGGAGGCAAGCTACATTTGTTACCTGTTGAAACCCGATCATAACAATTACGCTAAACGATTGGTCAAGACCCCGAAGCTTTACTTCTACGATACGGGCTTGGCGTGCTCGCTGCTGGACATACGGACAGCCGAGCAGGTATCGACACACTTTTTACGAGGCGGTTTGTTCGAGAATCTCGTAATTAACGAGTTCGTGAAAACAGCCTACAACAGAGGTGAAGAACCGAATCTCACGTTCTGGCGCGACAGTACCGGCAACGAAGTGGATTTGCTGCAATATATCGACGGCAAGCCGTACGCTTACGAAATCAAATCGGGAGCAACCTATTCGCCGGATTTCTTCAAGGGCATCGCCAAATGGGCCAAGCTATCGGGAGCAAACCCAGAACAATGCTTTGCGATCTATAACGGAGAGAAGAATATGAAAACCTCGGCCGGAGAACTCGTGAAGTGGTCGGATTTAACAGTTTGATATTATGCCATTAAGAATTGATGTCCCTGAAAACTTCCTGAATCTGTTTCATAAGATTCTTGAAAATGAACCTGTCGAGAATGGTAACAAACTCAATTTATTCTCGCTTAAAATATCAAACAATGCTTTTACATATGCAAATTTGGTAGAGGAACTTGGAAATATTCTAACGACATATGCTCTTTCCCGAAACGCATACGATGAATTGTGCAGCCAAAAGAAATACAACACTCTTGTATCCAAAGCGAAAGAACGTTTAAGAAAGGCAGAGAGCAATGATGGAGAATTGGGTGAGATTTTGTTATATACCATGTTGGAAGCTCACTTGAAAGCTCCTAAACTATTGACTAAACTCGAATTGAAAACGGACCCTAATCATTACGTAAAAGGGGCGGACGGGGTTCATTTATTAAGAATAGACGACAATACATTCCAATTCGTATTTGGCGAATCCAAACTATATTCCGACTTAAAAGAAGGCGTAAAGAAGGCTTTTGAATCTTTGAAAAATCTCTTAAAAGAAGATCTGAATAAGTTACGGTATGAAATACAGCTTGTCAATTCGAACTTCTTGAAGGAGGCGCATGATGAACATTCTGTAGACCTGCTGAAAAAATTGCTGATCCCAAGAGAAAATGATGAAGACCTGAATATAGATCACTCATTCGGGATATTTTTAGGTTTTGACGTCGAGATTACTGATGATGAACGGAAATTAAATAATACGGATTTCAGAAAAACTATCTATGATAAAGTTGAGAATGCTGTAAGGGCCATTCTTCCGACGATCAATGATCAAATTAAACAAAAGGATTTTAGCGGATATAATTTCTACATATACATCGTCCCATTCTCAGAGCTTAAGGAACAGAGAAAAAGGATGATTGCTGAATTAAAGAGATAAATGAAGATGACAGCTGCAAATCAGATAGCCCAAACGATTATTTCGGATTCATATTTTCTTAAACTATTCAGAACGTGTGTTGAACGTTCGGCTTTACGCATATTGAATATTTCCACCGAAGAAAAATATACCGAAAAAGAATTTCGCGACTTATTGCGATTTGCAGACTTATTATCGACCTCTTCTATTTCGGATGCGCGCAATTACGCATATAAAATCATTACCTATCTAAATCCTTACTGCAAGGATAATATGTACTATCAAACCGTTGCAAAAGCTGTTTATAGTAACTTGGGCAATTTCCCCGCTATATCTTATTTAGAAGCCGACAATAATAACACCTCTAATTTGCCGTTCGATCGCTCGGTTCAGAATGAAGCAAAAAAACTTATACAGGAAGTTCCCGATGGCGCAGAGCACGTTTTTACGGATATTCAATACGATTTGTTTTCAAAATTGATTTCATCACGCGAATTCAGTTTTTCCGGGCCGACTTCTATGGGAAAGTCTTTTGTCATCAAAGCGTTCCTGCGATGTGCAATTCAAAATACACCGCAGGAAAACTTTATCATATTGGTTCCAAGTCGTGCATTGATAAATCAATACGCCATTGAACTGAAATCTGAAATGGGAGCATTGTTGGAAACCAATAATTATAAAATAGTCACTAACTCAAATATCGCGGAACTGCCAATAAATGAACAATGCAATTATGTTCTGATTCTTACGCCCGAGCGTTTGATCAGTTACATATCGCAGGAAAAGAATCCTTCGATAGGTTTCCTTTTCGTGGATGAAGCGCACAAATTAGCACAAACGGAAGACGCCCGCAGTATAACTACCTATACGTCTATCGAAAAAACGCTGAAAAAATATCCGGATATAAAACTTTATTTTGCCTCGCCCAATGTCTCCAATCCTGAGATCTTATTATCCATGTTTCGGAATGGAAAGGCAGAAAATACTTTTAAGACGCAAGAAACTCCAGTTGCACAAAACTTATATTTCATAGATTTATTAGAGAAGGAATTATCCTATTGTTTGAATGATGAATTCATACCGATAAATCATCCGGTATTGGCAGATATTTCGTCTATCAATGATGTATTGCTTCGCTTCGGACAACGTAGCAATTTGATATATTGCAATGCGAAATCAAAAGCAATTAGTTATGCGAAAGAACTTGCGGCGACCATAGAATGCTCCGACAATAAAGCGTTGAAGCGAGCAGCGTCTATTATCAAGGCTTATATACATCCCGATTACTACCTTGCAGACTTGGTCCAAAAAGAAATTGCATATCATTTCGGGAATATGCCGCAATTGATCCGTAATTTGATAGAGGATTTATATCGAGACGGTCATTTGAAATATATTTTCTGCACTTCAACTTTGCTGGAAGGTGTAAATATGCCCACGCAAAATCTATTTATTTTAGATGATAAAAAAGCGAAGAAGATTTTAAGACCTATTGACTTTTGGAACTTGGCGGGTCGAGCAGGACGTCTTGCGAAAGAGCTTCAAGGAAATGTATTCTGTGTTAAACATGAGAAATCAGGATGGAAAAACCCAAGTTTCTTTAAAGAAAAGGACATACAACTTGTGCCAACGGTTTATGATATTATCAATAATAATTTAAAGAAAATTGAAGAAATCCTCCAAGAGCAAGAGATTGAAGGAACCAAGAAAGAAAAAGAAATAATAGAGTATATAGCCAATATTATTTGTATTGACACATTGGAACCTAAAACCGGTTATCATAGCCCTATTATATCAGCCTTAATCGAAAAAAATAAAACTGATATAATTGAGTTGGCAAAATCTAAATCGGCTCAAAATGAAATACCTTATCAGATTCTAAATTCAAATGATAATATAGAATTAGCACGACAAAACAAGGCGTTTAAGCGATTAAAAGAATTACATAAACAGAATCGGAATATCTCGTTGCCCAATCAAATAAAACATCCAATATGTTTGAAGGTTTTGGAATTATTGTATAAACTATATGGGTGGAGTGATAGTAATACTAAGTTAAAGAATGTAAATTCTCTTTCTTATTTCGCGACACTGATGTGTAAATGGATTAATAACGAAAGTTTAAGTCAAATTATCTCGGAATCAATTGAATATAATCACGAAAAACATCGTAAAATAAGTATAGATCATAAACTTATTGAGTTCGATCGGCATAATAAAATCCATGTAAATGAATTAATAAGTGAGATTATAGAAGATATCGAGGAAATTCTCAGATTTCAGCTTGAAAAATATTTCAATCATTATCATATGATGGTTAAAAATATTTTAGGAGAAGATAATGCCGGAGAAAATTGGGCGATGCTTTTAGAGTATGGAACTCAGAACAGAGAAATAATCGCTTTGCAAAATATGGGATTGTCGAGATATTCTGCGCAAAAAATTGTCAAGGAGTGTAGAGGTGCATTTATTTCAGAAAATGGACAACTTAAAAAAGTAGATAAACACAAAGTATTATCCAAGCTCCAAAAGGATTCAATAGAATATATCGAAGCTCAGAGATTGCTATAAAGAGACTATGATGAAAGACAAAAGACGGCCTGCGCGGCCGTCTTTTGTCTTGTCGGAATTTTAGTTCAGCATTCTGTTCTTACTTGTCGGCACTTTCCAGACGATAGCTGGTGTCGTCGCTCGTTCAACGATCCAGCGTCTAAATACTTCGGCATTTTCGGATTTCAGTCGGAAGGCCAGTGCCGTAATCATTTCAAGATTGTACCGTTCGACGATGTTTCCATCTCGGCAGCGGATGCGGCGGACAACACGGTCTGCGTGCAGAATGCCGCTTTTGAGAATCGCTCGGATATTCGCGTTTACAGCAGCAGAGAATACTCCGAACAGGTCAGCGGTCTGGCTTTGCGTAAGCCATATTCCATTAGCCGTGAGGCGAATCGTTACCAGCCCGTTTTCGATCGTTATGGGTTGAGTCGTCATATACACTTAATTCTTTATAGGTTCTTCATAGAGTTCGAGCTTTCGGCTTGCGGACAATTTCCGCAGTTGCTTCGTATCCTCGTCCACCTTTCTGTCCGTTACATGGGCATAGATTTGGGTGGTCATCAATCGTCGGTGTCCCATCATGCGGCTGACGGTCTCTATTGGCACGCCCAACGAGAGCGTGATATGCGTTCCGAAATTATGCCGGGCCTTGTGGAATGTCAGATTTTCAATTCCGTAGACTTCACCCAGTCGTGGCATAAGTTTTTGTAACTTATGATAGGAGCAAATCGGTAGCAGCCGGTCGTCAGTACGTTCGGCCCGATACTTTTCGATAATCCGCAGAGGTATGTCCAGCAGCCGCACGACCGATTCCGTACCAGTCTTCTGTCGTCGGATATGTATCCACCGTACACCCTCTGTGTCTTGCGTAATATGTTTATCCGACAGTTGTTTCAGGTCGGCATAAGCCAGCCCCGTAAAGGTCGAGAAGATGAACCAGTCTCTCGCCCGTCGCAGTTCGGGATCGGCGACCTGCTCGGCGAGCAGACGTTTCAGTTCGTCGAGTTTCAGATGGCGGCTCCTGCGCTTGGGCAGTTCGGGGTGCAGTACAGCATAGGGGTCGCGACGCAATGTTCCTTGATTGACGGCTCGCACGGTCATCTTCTTCAATCGGTAGAGATGTTCGTGTACCGACTTCTGCTGTAGGCGGCGTTCCGTGCGCAAAAACAAGTCGAACGCATCGTAGAACTCCCGGTCGAGGCTGCGCAATGTTATATCCTCCTGTCCGTATCTCTGTTGCACGAACTCTCGCAGGTGATTGTATGAACGCACGTAGCACCCGTAGGTCTCTTTCGTGCGGTCGATGCCGACCCGCTTGCGAAACTCCTCGTTATGTTCCCTAAACAATGCCAGCAGGGTCAGCGGCTTCTGCCCGATGCCTTTCACGGCGTTCTTCACCAGCTCGGCAGTCACGAAACCGAGTGATAGATTGATTCGCTTGTAGTGCGCTTTGATTTTGTCTGTCAGGGTGTCGATAGCTCGGTTTACCTCGTTGGCATTGCGGCTTCGGCCGTCGGCACGTCCGGTCGTGGGATTCCAGATGGCAGGATCGACCGCGACTTTCGTCCCGATTTGCGCTGCTTCGGCGTCGATACTCACCTTACACAAGAGCTGGCACAAGCCGTCCTTGCGGACTTTCGTGCGGTTGATATAGAACAGCACGGCGAACGTGCTGCGACGTTTCATATCTTTATTCTTTTCCATCAGATAGCGATTGTAAAGCGTTCTGCGATTCGTTTGTCGAGCGACTGCGTATCGGTGTCGATCTTGTTGTCCGTCACTTGGGCGTAGATCTGCGTCGTATCGACGCGGCTGTGTCCCAACATGCGGCTGACCGTCTCCATCGGCACGCCATGTGAAAGTGTGATTTCCGTGGCGTAGGTATGGCGCGCCATATGAAAGGTCTGCTTGCGGTCGATGCTGCAAGCAGCAGCGAGGTGTTTCAATCCTCTGTTCAACTCCGAGTTTCCGTACATAGGGAGCAACTTCCCGTCAGACGCTATATCGCGATACTTGTCGATGATATGAAGCGGCAGGTCGAGCAGAGGTATCTCGAACTCCACGTTCGTTTTCTCCCGCGTCGCCTTAATCCATACCGTTCCGTCTTCGGCAGTTTCGAGATTTGCGGCAGTTAAGCGGCACATATCACCATAGCTGATACCCGTATAGCAGGAGAACAAAAACAGGTCGCGAACAAGGTAAAGCCTCGGCACAGAAAGCGGCGTAGTCATCAGCTGCCGCAACTCCTCGCGCGTGAGGTAACGCCGCGTGCGTTCAGAACGCGGAGGTTCGTAGCCGGAAAACGGATCGGCGGTGATGATGCCTGCGGCAATGGCTTTGTTGATTACCGTATGCAGGCGCGACATATATAGCACTATCGTGTTCGGAGCCAGTTTCCGCTCCGTGCGCAGGTACAGGTCGAACTTGTCGATGAACGACCGATCCAAAGCCGAGAAAGGAATATCCGAAAGCCGAAGCCGCTCCGACAGGAACCGTTCGACATGTTCGCGAGCGCAATGATAAGTATGTGCCGATTTGGCCGTGCGATTTACACCCACCCGTTGCTCGAAATGCTTGATATATGAACGGAAATAATTGAGTAGTGTCTCCTGCCCGAAAGCCATACCCAGCAGCAGGCATTTGACCTCCTCGGCCGTTACCCGTTCACGAACGGCAGACTGCTCGCGGTATATGCTGATAGCCGAAGCACGCAGCTCATCTAATCGGTGGTTGATTTCGACAGCCTCGGTGCTCTTGCCTTTGGCACGTCCTGATGTCCACAGCGAACATGGCGCAAGCATCTTTGCGCTGAACACGCTTTCCGAACGGCCGATAGTCAAACGACCCATAACGGGGCAGCGACCCGCACCGTCCGATTCGTTCTTTTTAAGGTAGAACGCAACCTTTACGTCTTCTTGATTCATAACTCTATTACCCGTTTACAAAATTAGTTGGTATAGAGTTATTTGAAGCCACGAAAAACGCAGCAGAACATAGAATAAGATACTATGCCCTCACATCGGAAACCGTCTTTTTGAGAAACTCCGAATAAAACGACTATCTTTGTCGTGGAGTTTCGCGAGAAAACCGGCGTTCCGCGAAGTACAGAACCGTTTTCGAAGGTCGGAATCAAGGCCCCGACAGCCTTTTTTTCGACCCGAAAAAGGCAACGGATAAGTAACGAATCCCTCGCTCTACTCCTCGAAATCCTGCTTTTCGGTCATTCGGCAAGGGACTGAGGTTCTACCCATTGCGATTCTGCATTTCAACAACTTACATTATTACGCCCCGTTCCCCCGTTTTATCCGATTTTCTTCGTATCTTTACAGCAGGACAAACCGCCTTCGGATAAAAACGGACTCCGGCCTCGGGGATTACGGTCGATTACGGCAGTATCTATCTTTGAAACGAAACGGGCAACATCATGATCGGTTACATCTGGCTGACAGCAGCGATCGCCGCTGAACTGGCAGGAACGACCCTGCTCAAATACACGGAAGGATTCTCGCGGTTATGGCCGTCGCTGGGATGCGTCGCAGCCTATGTATTCTGCTTCTACGCTCTGTCGAAAGCGCTGCATTACATGCCGCTGAGCATCGCTTACGCCACGTGGTGCGCACTGGGAATCGTCGCTGCGACATTGCTGTCGGTGCTGCTGTTCCGCGAACAGCTGACCTTGACCGGCATCGCGGGCATCACGCTGGTAGTGGCCGGTGTCGTCATCCTGAACCTCTGGGGCGGAGCCTCACACTGATCCCGCCCCCTCCGAATAAACGGCGGCCCTGAGGGGCGCCGTTCAGCGTCCGCAGTCCGCAGGTTTCTTATGAGTCATGATGTCGAGTACCAGCCGGTCGGTAGCCGCCATCCCCTCGCGGCCGATCGCCGTGAGGTTGCGGATGCTGCGATCCACGTCGTCGTCGATAATCCCCTCGGCCGATGTGACGCACTTCCCCTCGACGGCCAGCAGCGCCGACATCACGGCCGTCGAGACGCCGCTCGACACTTTGAGCGCACAACTGGGCTTCGCACCGTCGCAAATCATCCCCGTCAGGTTAGCGATCATGTTCTGCACGGCACAAGCCACTTCGCGGTAACCGCCGCCCATCAGGTAGGCGATGCCGCAGCTCGACCCCGTAGCCGCCACGACGCAGCCGCACAGCGCCGAGAGCCGCCCCAAGCTCTGTTTGATATAGATCGCCGTCAGGTGGCTCAGCACCAGCGCACGGCGCGTCCGCTCCTCCGAAGCGCCCGTCTGCCGGGCGTAGACGGCCACCGGCACCGTGGCCGCGATCCCCTGATTGCCGCTGCCGGAGTTGCTCATCACCGGCACCATCGCACCCGCCATGCGGGCGTCGCACGCGGCGGAAGTATAGGCCAGCATCCGGGAAAAGAGGCTGTCGCCCATGACGTGCAGCTCCCTCCGGCCGCGCAGCGTCCGCCCCAGCGAATGACCGTATTCGCCGCCCAATGCCAATTCGGCCGCAGCCATATTGAGCCGGCGCGCCTCGTCGATGAACGCCAGTTCGTCGATCGGCGCCGTCAGCGCATAGTCGAAAACCCGTCGCAGCGTCAACGGTACGCACGGCTCTTCCTCTCGCGACGACGCACCCGTCCGGCGGTCGAGCACGACCTCGCCATCGCAGGCCAGATAGACGAAGCGGGTGTGCGAACCCGCAATCACCGCTTCGGCCCACCGTCCGCCCGCCGTACAATGCACTTCGACATAGAGCGTCTCGGAGATCCCCTCTTTGAGCGCGACCGACACGGCATCGGCCGCAAGATAACCGCGCGCACGCGCCACCGCTTCGGGCGTCACGTCGCGCAGCGAGAGCCCGCTGCCTCCGCAGGTCAGCACCACGTCCACGTCCTGCTCGTCGCAGGCGCGCACAATGGCCGACGCGATGAACGGTCGCTCGTCGGGCACCACCACGTGGCTCTTGCACTCCCAACCGTTTTCGGCGATCGGCGTCTCCAGCGCTGCGCCGGCCGTATCCTCCTTCATGCCGCGCGTATCCGAGCACGTGATAATGGCGAAGGTGATGTTCTGTTCCATCTTACAAACTCACTTCCTCGGAAACGTCGAGCAGGACGCACTGCACAAGCGAGCCGGCAGTGCGAGAGTCGAGGCCTTCCGGCAGGATGGCCATGCAGTTGCTGCGCTGGATGACGCCGAACAGTCCCGAGCTCTGGTTCTTCGCCGGCGCCACCACGTACTCGCCCGCATCGTCCTTGTACAACGTGCCGCGCAGGAAGATGCGGCGCGGGTCCTTCTTCTTCACGTCGCGCGATAGCTTCGCCATCACCGACGGGCGCTCGAAATGCGCATACCCTTGCATCTTGCGCAGCGCGGGGCGGATGATCATCTCGAAGCCCACGTAGGCGGCCGCCGGGTTGCCGGGCAGGCCGAACACGGGCGTGCCCTGCACCACGCCGAACGTCTGGGCCTTGCCGGGACGAATGTTCACCGTGGTCATCAGCAGCTCGCCCAACTCGGACACCACGGGCTTGATGAAGTCGAAGTCGCCGTTCGACGCCCCGCCGCTGGTCACGACGAAGTCGTACGCGTCCGCCGCCGCGGACACCGCCGCCGCAAGCGCCTCCTTCGTATCCTCCACGATGGGCAGGATGACGGGTA
>ERZ857972.132-NODE-132-length-90958-cov-29.621333_pt1 | contig 90958 bp, 85 predicted proteins | sample MGYA00519757_ERZ857972 | MGnify/ENA primary metagenome ERZ857972 (study PRJEB31778, sample SAMEA3449383) | human gut metagenome | biome: human gut; feature: human-associated habitat; material: faeces | place: United Kingdom | collected 2010/2012 ...
TACCGGGCGGATTCGGGACTTTAACCCGTTAGAAACGTGCGCCGCTAGGCGCACAACTCCTAAAAAACAACAGCTCGCGGGAAACTGCGAGCTGTTGTTTTATCATATTCCTGTATAACAGGAAGCTATCTAATGATATTGTAATAAGAACTTAAATCTAGCTGAAGAACAGTTTCTTCACATCATCAACCGGCATATCCTGTCCTGTGTAAAGCTTGAATGCGGCGACGCCCTGCCATAAGAGCATTCCCTTTCCGCCTACGCATGTGCAGCCTGCCTCTTTTGCTTCGCGAAGAAGCTTTGTCTCCTCCGGATTGTAAACTGCATCTGCAACTACAAGCCCCGGTCTGAAAGCTGAAAGATCTTTTACCACGCTCTGATCATCCAGAGGCTTCATGCCAACGATTGTTGCATTTGCAAAGATATCGCTTGACTGGATTTCCTCTGTCATCTTGGCTGTATCATCAATATCGTATACATTTACAACACATTCAGGAACTGCTTTTTTGATCTTCTCTGCAGTCTGTAGTGTACGCTCAAAGAAAGCATCATTTTTGTTGAAAATAGTAATCTCACGAGCTCCGTCCAATGCGCACTGCACCTGGATAGCTGTAGCGGCTCCGCCGCCTCCGGCAACTGTGATTTTCTTTCCTTTGATGTCAATTCCGTGATCCTTTAAGTTGTGTACGAATCCCTCACCATCTGTGATGTGTCCTGTAAGCTTGCCGTTGTCATTTACTATAGTGTTTATGGCTCCGATAATCTGGGCTGCCGGTGAAAGCTCGTCCATGTACTTTGCAGCCTCTACCTTATCAGGCATGGTCACATTACATCCACGCATGTTGAAGGTCTTCATTGCTGCAATAGCATCCTTAACCTTGTCTTCTTTTATATCAAATGCAACGTATGCATAGTCCAGACCGAGTTTTTCAAAACTGTAATTGTACATAGCCGGTGAACCCGAATGACCAACCGGTGATCCTATGAGTGCTAATAAACCTGTGTGACCTGAAATACGCTTTTCCATTGTAAATCCTCCTAAGTGTTTCGTTTTGTATTATGATAACTCTTTTATAAGACATGCGCAAGCACTTTTTTCATTTAAAGCGTTAAAGTTTATTTTGTTCTTTTCCTCATCTTTATATATTCACGAAATACAGGTCGGATCGGATCAGAAATATCCTCCGGAATATCATCCACATCAAAAAACTTAAGCTCCTCGACTTCCTCCTCCTGGCGCTTTATGGTGCCATGATATTTGCGGCATATGTATATGATTTCCACATTATAGACTTCATCACCGTTAGGATAGATGTAGTGAGTCTCCTCGCCTGAATTGATATAAAACAGCTCCATCTCGTCTGCAACAAGTCCCATCTCCTCAAAGAGTTCTCTTTTTGCAGCCTCCTCAACAGTCTCTCCAAGCTCTATAGAACCGCCTGCGTAGCCCCACTGGTGATTGTCTGTGCGCTTTTCGAGAAGCACCTGTCCGTTTTCATTTTCAATGATGATGCCCGCTGCCGCCTGCAGTAAAGGGGCATGTCCGACCACCTTTCTAAGATCCATTATATAATTGCTCATTTTGTATCCTTTCTTATTTTACCAGTTCTTCTATTATACACTCATGCACTTTAGTCTTTTTATCATAATTAATACCGACAAGTAAAATATTTCCGGTATACTGTAAAACAGACTGCGGATACTGTCTGTCTTTTATTTGGTTTATAGCAGTTTTTACGTCTTTATTCCATTTAAGTTCAACAACCAAAGCCGGATAATCCATGACATATTCCTGTTTAGGAATGAATACAAAATCAGCAAAGCCTCTGCCTGTTGGCATTTCACGTACAGGCTTAAAATAATATTTCATGGCCGAAATATATCCTATGGCAAGCACACTACTCAATGAATTTTCATTATGGTACTGTATAGTGGAAGCATACTCGTTGTGAATTTTATCAATATATTCCGCAACCACTTTTTCTTCCATATCAAGCGTTGCCTCAAGAAGCCGTTCTGACTGGGTTTCAAACTCTATAAGCTCGTTCCACTTATCATCCTCAACCGCATTCATAAACTCCATACGAATTTCCTCATTCGGAATATATGCCATCTGCCGTTTCTGATCATATGCCAGATATCCAAGGTGTATAAGCAGCGTCATAACATCATTTTTATTTCTGAATGTAACCATGTCGTTCTGAAATGTAGTAGTTTTAACCTCTGTTTCTGCACCTGAAATCATTTCAACTATAGCACTCTTAAGACCATCAAAATCCTTATTTATAAGTGGCTGGATAGAGTCATATGTGCCTGTCTGGCTCCAATAGCTTTGAAAATTCCCCCATTTAATTACATTACTCACAGCTTTTGGATTATATATATGATATTCACCCAGCAGGTAACCATCATACCATTTCTTCACAAGTTCAAAATCACGTCCGGACTTTTCGCATAATTTCTTCACTTCATCCTCTGTAAAACCAATATAATGCGCAAATCCCCCAGGAGATATCATAGTGAATTCTTCAAAATTATTAAGTGCCGACTGTGTCTTAAGCTTCTTAATCGGCAAGATTCCGGTCAGATATGCAAGCGCAATATATCTTGTAGCCGATGAACCTTTAAAAAGTCCTCTGAGAAAATTAATATACTCCTCCTGTACCGACTGATTATTTGCCTCATCGCGAACCAGAACATCCCACTCATCTATTATCACTATGAATCTTTTTCCTGTCTGTGCATTTATTTGTGAAAGCATATCTGAAAGCGTAACTCTCCCTTCAACCTTCACATCCGGAAATGCAAGTTTAAGCTCAGCGACTGTATTCTCTATAATATATGATACAACATTTTCCGGACCTTTTGCCGGTTCTATACACCACTGTATATCCAGATGCAGCACATCATATTTATTAAGATATTTCTCAAAGCTACCCTTCTTACTTATATCATATCCCATAAACAGTTCTCTCGAATCACAGCCCATGCTATAATATGCAGCCATCATATCTGCTGTAATAGATTTACCGAATCTGCGCGGTCTGCTGTTACATATAAATTTTGATGTGGTATTTATCACACTGTTTGTGTAATCCAGCAAACCTGTTTTATCAACATATATCTCAGAGTTAATGACATCCTGGAATGAACTGTTATCCGGATTTAAAAATCTTCCCATAGTCTCTCCTTTTAAAATCTCATCAAGCAAAAAATCCGCTGTACTATAATACCTATAGTATAGCGGATTTCAAATATGTTTTCCATATATAAAGCACATAAAATTCATCAGCTCACAGCCCTGTATTCCTCAAGCGCTTCCTTAGCCCTTGGCGTAAGCCTGCGTGGAACCGAAATCTCAACAGTCACATACTGGTCTCCCTTTACTGAAGGATTCTTCATGCTTGAAATCCCCTTGCCCTTGAGACGTATCTTGCTGCCGCCCTGTGTACCTGCCTTGATGCTGCACTCCACATCTCCATAAAGAGTATGCACCCTCACCTTACCACCGAGAGCCGCTGTCGTAAACGGAACACGGATTGTACTGTATACATTCTGACCCTTTCGCTCAAACTCACTGCTCGGTGTCACATTTACGTTGAGAAGCACATCTCCGGCTGCACCACCGTTTCTGCCCGGATTTCCCTGTCCTTTAAGTCTGACTGTCTTGCCAGACTCGATTCCTGCCGGAATATGGATGGACAGATTGGAAACCTTGCCTGTGGACGGATCCTGTAATGAAATAGATTTCTCGCATCCGAAAACAGCCTCGTCAAATGAAATCGTAAGGTCAGCCATAACATCAGAACCCTTGCGGCTCGATGAACGTCCCCGCGCTGAACCACCTGTGAAGTTGCTCCAATCTGCACTGTTTCCACCGAAGCCCCCTGCACCACCTGTGCTGTACGAGCCACGACTTCCGGAGCTGCCACCATGTGAAAACATATCTCCGAACATTGAGAAAATATCATCCATATCCCCGGAGCCGTTCTCAAAATGAAATTCCTGATGTGTAAATGGTCCGCCATTTGAGCTGTATGAGCCACTGAAAGAGCCATTTCCGCCGAAGCCACCGAAGCCACCCTGTGCAGCCTGCCTTGCAGCCTCCTCGGAAAAGCCCTCCTGCAGACCAGCAAAGCCAAACTCATCATAGAGCTTACGTTTTTTCTCATCACTGAGGACATTGTATGCCTCCGTGACATCCTTGAACATCTCCTCAGCGTGCGGATTGCCTGCATTTGTATCAGGATGATACTTCTTTGCCAGCTTACGATAAGCCCTCTTTATTGCCTCTTTATCCGCACTCTTGTTCACTCCGAGAGTCTCATAATAATCTCTCTTTGCTGCCATTATACTCACCTGCCTTTCTATTTACCTGTAACAATTTATCATCATAATTAAACAATATACATTACACCATATAGTATAAGCGGACTGCACAGGCAGCCCGCTTATCATTTGCAATATCTGATTATCCCTCAATGGAGATACATTTCTTTTCCTCAACCTGTGGTTTAGGCTGCTTCTTTGGAATATCCAGGCGAAGGATTCCATGCTTGAAGGATGCCTTTATGTCATCCTGCTCAATCTCGTCACCCACATAGAATGTTCTCTGACAGCTTCCTGAGTAGCGCTCTCTGCAGATATACTTCTTGCCCTCTTCCTCTTTCTGATCTTTCTCTAAGCCTTTCTCTGCTGTAATGGTCAGATAACCATTCTCTAAGGAAGCCTTAATCTCATCCTTTTTGAATCCCGGAAGATCCATCTCAAGCTCATAGCCTTTATCGCTTTCCTTGATATCGGTGAGCATCATTCTCTTTCCGTTGTGTCCGTATAATTTCTTCTGTGCCTTCTGTACGTCCCTGTCATCAAACCAAGGATCATTGAACCATGGATCACTGAAAAATGTATCAAATAAGTTGTTGTTTGTAGTTGTTAATAACATAGGTCATACCTCCTTATATACCTGTAACTTTCCTTTTGGAAATTTGCTTTCTTTTGTTTACAAGTATGTTATAGCACCATTATTAGCACTCGTCAATAGCGAGTGCTAATAAAAATTATAAACTTTTTATTAACCAGTACAACACAACCTTATCTTCTGCGGATAATACTGCAGCACCATATACAGCTTCATCTTATCTACCCTGTTCCAGTCTTTCTTTGATACCTGCTGCTCATTCATTGTATATGGTATAACAAAGGACGCCTCCTCACCGGCATTAAGCTTTATCTCCAAAACTTCCAAAGTTGGATTTAATTTAAAAAACAGCTCCATGTCATACTGATTACCATTAGTTCCCATTTCAAACGCAAGGCTTGTAAGATCAAGTGATGTTGTATCGTCCTTTACTTTGGTAACTGACAAGGTTATAAGCCCCACACGCACACTGTCAAAAGGACTTTCTGAGCCATCATCCATCTGATTATATACATAATCCGGACATTTTTCTTTTAGGAGACTGCCATCGCCCCACTCCCATCCGGTCTGCTTTATTTCATAATTTCCAAGCTTAATAGTGTCATTTTCTGTATATGTGATGACCTTTGGGGATGGATAGCAATGATTCAGATAAACAATCCTTGCCAAAACAGCAATCATCACAATTCCTATGAGCATTCCCGATAAAAGTCTTACTTGTTTTGATTTCCTTTGCTTCATAATAAATTCTCCTCGTTACTTCAATTTAAACCTTCCGCTGTCCACCAGATAGATTACATCGGATAGATTTTCAAGCTCATCCTTATCGTGAGAGCTAAGCAGTATAAGACTTCCTTTATCACGCATATCCCTTATGATTTCTGACAGTTTTTCCTGTCCCTCCTTGTCCAGGGCGTTAAAAGGTTCATCCAGCAAAAGAAGCTTTGGTTCCTCCATAATGGCACAGGCAATACCCAGTCTCTGCTTCATTCCAAGAGAATATTTTCTATACTTTCTCTTATCATGCGGGTTCAGTCCAACCGTTTCAAGTGCCCTACTTATATCAACTTCACCTTTATTTATTGATGCAAGCATTTTTAGATTGTCATAGCCTGTATAACTATCTATAAAGGCAGGATTCTCAATAAGCATTCCTATCTTTTCCGGAAAAGCCATATTTTTTCCAAGCACCTTTCCATCAATCCTGATGCTACCGCTTGTAGGATACATAAGTCCGCTTACCGCTCTCATCAGCATTGTCTTGCCTGAGCCGTTTACGCCCTGAAATCCATATATATTACCACTTTCCAGTGTCATGCATACATCATCGAGTACCAGAGCATCCTTTATCTTTTTAGAAACATGTTCTATCTCTATCTTCATAAAATACCTCACAAAATATTCTTTCTGTTAAAATACACACTTCCGAGCACAACAGAAACCACCATCACAATAATGCAGCTTATTATTCCGGCAGCCGCATCCATTCCGCCCGCACAGAGCCTGTTGTTTCTGATGATCATAAGATAATTGCCCATAAGAAACGGACTCACCCAGTAAACAGACACCACAAGATAAACTATGGAAACAATATATCCAGCGATCGCACCGGCAAAAATACTGATAGTAAGCTGCACCACCGCAATTGTACAGGCGCATAACATTGGCAGTATCAGCCATACAAGCACTTCATTTCCGGTCGAAAACTGCTGCATATCTATTCCCATTTCCATGAGCATATCATCAGGCTTTGTGCTCCACTTCCCGATTGCACATGTCACAGCCGCAAGAACCAGTATCATTGCAGCATAATACATAATCACATTTATGACCGTCCATATGTACTTACTCCATAACCACTTAAACCTGCTGCCGGACAATATCAGTGTCTTTTTGCCTGCACCATACAGATCTGACGATGGATAAAATCCTACCACAAAAAATAAAAACGCATAAAACAAAAACCATGACACCGGAATGGTGAATACGCTGTCATCTGTCTTTATGTATGGCGGCATACCCTGAAGTATATTTGTAAAGTATGCCAAAAATCCAAGCTCCGGTGAATTTACACTAAAATCACTGACGGTGATAAATGAAAAAAATACAAATATGAATACTCCGACTATCCATTTTATCTTGTTTTCCCTAAATCCTTTTCTGATATCATATAAGATCAGATTTGCAAAAATTCTCCTATTCATAAGCAACAAGCTCTTTCTTTACCGCATGTATGTAAAATATAACATTTACCACTATAAGGATAATAAATGCACAGATCACAACCCTGATATCATTTCTAAACGGTGCACTTGGCCTAAGAAACATTACCGGTGATAAACTCACCCTGTTTACAAAATGAACCATACAGAACACAAATATGTATATGATAAACGGTGTCAGCAGGATCCAGAACCGGTTTCTTACAAAATTAACAGCCCACAACACCGCACAGTTTAAAAGTCCCCAGAAGCAGCCATCAATCAGCACAAAAATCAGATTGTATACAAGTGGATGTGTATAAAATACCCCTGACATGATATCCATTGCCGCTACCGGAAATGTGCCTGTTCCTACCTGTGGTATTACCATCGGAAATACCATTGCAGTAAGCAGAAAGTCAAACACCAGTGGTATCATTCCAATAAGCGCACCGCTTACAAATGCAGCTCCATATTTTGCTCTTATATAATCGCTCTTCTTTCCTCTTGATATGATCTGGGCAGCATACCCTGATTTAACATCAAAATAAAAGCTTCTGCCATACGGTATGGCACACAAAGCAGGCATTATCAGATAAAGCAGCAACGGCTGCACACTTGCATTATCCGCACCTATCCATTTCTCATATGCAGACAACGGATACGTGTCAGAGTAAACATACATCCTCCATATCCACACATTTTCCATAAAATGCCATACACATATTGCAAACGCAACACACAATGTGGCAGCAAATAATCTGTTTCTAAAAGCACGTTTTATTTCAAGTTTAAATATTCTATTCATAACTACAGCTCCAGTTTAAAATATTTTTGCACCTTATCATTGGTTTTTGAATCTATACCCTCTATACAATAATAAATATACTTAGAATCTTCAGGTATTCCCTCATCCTGAATAATATATCCAAGCTCTGATGTAATACACTCGCCTTTGCCTAAAACATAATGATATACGTCACTTTCATCTCCTCCAAGCCAATAGTTGTCTATATATACACAATCTGAGTTTTCCTGTATTCTCTCCATATCATCCTTGATGGCATACAGAACACCCACATTTCTATTACCTTCAATCTGCTTATCATCTCCATCCTTATAAACGATTGTCAATGTTATAAAAATATAACTATTACCATTACTCAGATTATAATTATCATCAATAGCTTCACCATATAAATCTTTCAAATAATCCAAAACAGTATCCTTATTTCTGTTTCCAAACTCTGTGGTATGCTCATACTTTTCAATTTTATAAGTAATTCCATTTATCTCAATTGTATCATCAACTGACACGATATCGTCTTTGTTAACATACTCCGCATCCAGCACATACGTAGCAGGAGCCTGGTCTACTACACCGGTGTCACCTTCTTTCTTTGAAGCCTCATCCTTTACAATACCGGATTTTCCCTCTAGCCTGGCATTTGAATGTGAGCAGGCTGAAAGCCCCGCTGCCATCATGATCACCGCCATTATTGCTGTAATTTTTTTCCTCTTCATACTCTTTCTTCTCCTTTGCTTGCTGATGTTTAATTGTTATGATGATTATAAACCTGTGATGTGTCATAGTTGTAAAATAAAAAAATCCATTGCAATTTTAATTATTGCAATGGATTTTTGTCACGACTTTACTATCAACCTATTTATCAGAATATCTTTTTATTAAGTCTATTTACTTATCCGATACCACCTTACAGCGCTTCTTATGAAATGCAATTCCGTATTTTATGATATTGCATCTGCCCTCTTCACGAAGTACAGCATCATATCTGCGTGTATTTATCTGATTCATTGCATCTTCACAAGATTTATCCAATCCTTGAAAAGACGTTGCATATTTGACCTCTATGATAATTCCCGAATCAGGATCCTCCGGTTTTATGATAATGTCACTGAATCCATCCCCTGATTCCCTGTTCGATTTGATCAGCCAGTTCGGATTGCTTCCTCTCAAAAGGCCAAGCAAAAGACCATGGTAGAAATTTTCTTTCTGTCTATCGCGAGCCTTAGTGTCCAGAATACTTATCATACGATCCATGATTATATTGAGCTGTCTCTGAATCTTTTCAGTGTCAGCCTCAAGAATAGCCTTTGACAGCACTCTGATCTCATCATTGTCCTTTGCTACAACTTCCTTGAACCATTCCTGTATCTGCAGAATAAAAACTTCTCTGACCTCTTTGTTTGGGATAACAAGTTTAAGTGCATAATTCTCACTATCCGGCAATTTCACTTCACCTACTTTTGTCAGGTATCCTGTAGTAAAAAGTACACTCCATATATTATCTATATTTTTGTCTATTTCATTGTACGTAAGTTCAAGATGAACCACTTTTTCAATAGACTCTCCGGCAATTAAGCGCTCAACCTCATCCTTGGTTGTCGAATCAGCTATATTTATAAGGCGTCTTACAAGGCTGTTTCCGCTACTGTTTATCCAGTAAGTCTGTGGTCTGGCAGTTGGATTGGCAACAAGATTGTCCACATAATTTATAACATCCCAAGGACAGTATACATCCACATTACCAAAATGATAACCATCATACCACTCCTTTGCCTCTTCAAAATGTGATGCCAGTCCATAGTCTGCAAGAAGATTTTTCACCTCATCATCCGAAAATCCAAACTGCTCGTCAAATCTGGCATCAAGAATCGATAAAACTTTAAAATTATTTATTCCGGTAAAAATGCTTTCTTTCGAGATACGAAGACACCCTGTAAGAATTGCAAATTGTAAATAATCATTTGTTTTTAAAACTTTTCCCAAAATACCTCTGATAAGCTCGACCATTTCATCGTAGTAACCGTGCTGGAATGCTTTATCCAGCGGTACATCATATTCGTCTATTATAAAAATAGTATTCTTGCCATAGTGTTTAGTCAAAAGCTGAGATAACACTTTTAATGATGAAATAACCACACCATCACTCATATGATATTTTCCATCTTTAATCTGTATAATTCCCTGATACTGCTCTTTTTCATTTTTACTGAGCTTATCACTATTCATTAGGAACGAAAATCCATTTGCTATTTCACCTATTATCTGGACAAGTGCATCATATGCCCTGTCAAACGTTAACCCGTTAACATCTTTAAATGATATAAACACAACCGGATATTTCCCCATGTATTCATTGCATAAAGCTGTATTTTGTGAAATATACAAGCCATCAAATATAGATTTATCCGTACCTATTTCAAAAAAACTCTTAAACATACTCATATTAAGAGTCTTACCGAAACGACGCGGACGGGTAAAAAGATTTACTTCTCCCCAATTTTGCAGGAGCTGCTCTATAAGCCTCGTTTTATCTATATAATAAAAGCCCGATTTTCGTATTTTTTCAAAATTATCTATTCCAACCGGTAATTTTAATGTTCTATCCATCAAAGCCTCCATAAAAAAATCCGCTATAACTGTTAATCATAGTATAGCGGATTATTTTATAAAATACAATAATTGTGTTATTGGGTTCTCTTTTACATCTTACTGACCTTTCCATCCTCTATCTTCATGACCTCATCACACAATATTTCTATATCCTCATGTATGTGACTGGCTAAAATAACCAGTTTCCCCTGCTCTTTAAGATCAAGCAGTATTTCTCTTATATCACTTACGCCTATACTATCAAGTGCATTCATCGGCTCATCCAGTATAAGAATGTCCGGATTTTCCATCATAGCCTGTGCAAGACCAAGTCTTTGTTTCATTCCAAGAGAATAGTGCTTTACTGATTTTTTATCGTCCGGATCCAAACCAACAGTTCTAATACATCTTCTTATATCATCATCTGTTATCGTTCCTCGTATTGATGCAAGATATTTCAAATTTTTAAAACCTGAATAATGTGGTAGAAATCCGGGATTTTCAATTATAAAACCTATATTTTCCGGAAAATCCACATCTTTTCCTACTATTTTCCCATTGACTGACACCGTGCCATCAGTTGTATCCATCAATCCGCAAACACATTTAAGCAACACTGTTTTTCCTGAACCGTTTCGTCCTATTATTCCATATATTTTCCCAGATTCAAATTCCATACATACCTTGTCCAATACTAAATGCTCTTTAAACTTAACCGTAACATCATTCAGCTTAATCAAACTTTTATTTTCCATTCTTTAACCTCTTTACCAGTTTTCCCTTATTATTTGCAACAATACATAAAGTTCCCAGTCCAATTAGCGTTATGCTAAAGAACCTAAATGTATATCCAAGATTGAGCCCCCATTTTGCCGCATATCCATAATACAGCGCTAACTGGGACAAGCTCATAGGTGAAAACTTATACGCATAACCCATCCAATCATTTGCTATACACACATCCAGCACCGATAATATAATACCAATAACAGTTCCTACACCCTTACCGGTTATTTTATTGCCCCAATATATCACCAGTCCCAGCCATAACACACTGCAAAATTCGAGTATAACACTTATTACCAGTGCTAAAAGAGGTGTGTAATTTGCTATTATATTTGGAGACACCGCTAATTGTATGCCATACTGTGTTCCTGCGTTAGTTTTACCTAATGTTCCCCATATTTTACCCCATTCTCCGGAAAAATCTATTCGGGTTATATATGGCATTATGCTTGCAGCAAAAATACCTGCAACATATATAAGTGTCATTTTAATAATATATATGACTTGTCCAAGTCCCCATGCCGTTTTTCCGGAACGTGATACCATATACCGATATGTCTCATTTTCATATGGCGCATTTCCGAAAATAATAATCGCACATGCTGCTATTATAAACTGTACTCTATAGTTGTTTATAACAAATACAAAAGCATACGGTGTTACTTTTACATTAACAATACTGCTAAAAGATGCAATATCGGTAAGTGATTCCATTACATATATCATAGCCACAAATATTGCAATCGGAATTCTTATATTCTCATATAACATACGAAGATTATATCTTGATACCCAGTTTGCTTTAATAAATAGTTCCACTTTTTAAGCCCTCCTTCATTTTTCCAACAAAAAAAGCACCTATAAGTGTGACAATTGTAAGTGATATGGCAATAGCTATAAGCAACGTCAATCCACTTGATTTTATAACTACCTGCCCTATAAGAATCATATCCGGTCTAACCATATCAGGTACCCTTATTATCTGAAATATCCGCACCAGCACATAGCTTCCCAAAAAAGGAGAGAGAAGTACTACCATAAAATCGCTTGTATACAATGATACACAAAGAGCCAGACTTGACCATATAACACCACGACAAAATGCCAATATACTCAACGTCAGTATATATAACTGCGGATAATATACAGCGCTCCATTCATGAAAATAATCTGATACCACTGCTCCCTCAAACTCGTCTCCGGCAATATGAAATCGCATTGCAAGCATTAAAAACAACAATACAGTTCCACATGCCGCAACAAATCCTCCGGATATAGCACTAACGATAAATTTTGCAAATATATATCTGTTTTTTCCTTCTCTGGAAACAATATAGGAAACAGCTTTATTATTTCGTTCCTGACACAAGCTTACAGAAAATGGCAATGCTGTAAATACCGGCAGCATATAATGGGTACACATTCCACCAAAAGCAGCATTGGAGAAAAAATATCCTACATATCCCTGTCCGTTTCTTAAGCCGGCTATCAAATCGTTAAATGAATCAAAGCATATTGAAAAAATAATACCTGCTATCGCAATTATAAGTCCTGCATTTATTGTCCTGCCAAATTCTGCCCTAATGACTTTATTCATGCTATTTCATCTCCCGTAATTGCATTTATTCTAATTGTATATCCACCATCTTCAGCACCATTTCCATTTACTTCAAAATCAAGACACCATACAGGAATAAGTTTTATATCCGTAAATGAATCATTCTGCAAAAGCGGGAAATATTCCATCCATATATTAGTAACTTTATATTCATCAGTAAGTATCACGTCTCCGAATTTCTTATTTAAAGCCTCTGTAATTTCCTTTTCTCCGATAATATCAACATTTGCATTACATACATCAGGCTCATCCATAATTCCTGATACAAAAACTGATTCTATTCCTCTATTTGATATCATAACCTCAATGTTTACAGGCTGTGCAATCAGCACATCTCTTGTCTGTTGCAATATCGGATCATCATTTGCATACACCTGCAGACCGTCTATCTTTATTCCATATGTAAAACAATAGATTTCTGTATCTATCCCAATTGTACTGCTCTGCTGTTTTTTTGCACTTAGAAGGTCTTTATAATCAGAATCCTGTTCCATATTGCTTTGTATATTGTTTAAATCAGCACTATTAAATGCCGTAATATTCTCTTTACCAAGCTCGCCCGGTATTCCCATTTTATCAGTCAGTTCTTTTACCTTTGCCCTTGCATCGGTTATAGATTCAAACTGTAGCGCCTTAGTTTCTGCAAGCTTTTTTTCATCTGCATATCCACAAAGCAACTGCAGATATGATGTATCATCATCCTTTGAATAGCTCACGGAACCTGATTCTCCGCCAATATAAGCAGCACCATAACCGATTCCTCCACTTTCATCAGTTACCAGCTCTGTTTCCTCTATATCCGGATACAGATAAGTCATAATATCCTTCAGATTAAAATCTTTTAATTTAGTGTTATATTCATTTAACTGTGTTTCAGGCATTTGCAAGGTTGCATCAATATATAGATTTTCATCAATTTTCTTATTTATTATTTCTTTGCTTCCTGTTTTTTCAGTATCTTGAGAATTAATTTCTGTATTATAATTTTCTGTATTGTTTATGTCATTACTATTGTTTGAAGATGTACATCCAGCTAGTGTCAGACTTAATCCACATGTAACTGCGCATACTTTAATTAGTGTTTTTTTATTCATTTATATCAGTTCCCTTCTTATTTAAGCTCACATGCAAAATCAGCTACCTCACATGACTGTTCTCCGTCATTTTTTATAGTTTTTTTAATCCCTTTAAGACCAATCTCCTTACTTTCTGAGGTTCCATCATTATAGGTAACTGTACATGTTATCACTACATCATCAGTAAGTTTGGTAATTCCCTCAACATTATCATCCACAAAATCAGATTCAAATAACTCATAAATATTCTTATTTTTTTTCATACCTTTGATAGCAAATATAGATGTATCAGACTCCTGCTTATCATATGCTAACGTATAACTTGAAAGCTCACGTATATCATAATTTTCTTCATCTGTCTCATCTTCCTTGCAGCCTTCCGGCGCAAAACCACCAGCATTAAAATATTTCCCTGTATACTCTGTACAATCAGTTATTATACTATTTCCATGTTTTTCACAAATCCAAAAGGCAGCTCCCTTTATACTGTAAGTTACTGTGGCAATATTATCGCCTTCACATTTAAAGCGTATCCCGGTATTATAAGCTACACTCTCACCATCTTCTCCTCTGTTTATAACATAGCCATTTTCATCATATCCGGCAAACTTGAGCGGTACACTTACCCCCTTTTCCAATTCTTTTGCATAGCAGGTTATAACAAACGGACTATTTTCGGCTACTGTTTGGTCTGTATCTTTATCTGTACCAATTGTAAAAGTTCCGCTTGCATTAATTCCTAAAATCAGTGCCAGACATGCCGCTACTGCTGCAAATATCTTGACAAACTTCTTTCTGCTTTTTCGCACTTTTCTGTATAGATAAATATCCTCATCTGCCACCTTCGGAATAAGCGTCTGTTGTAATATTTTTTCCAATTTTTCATCTGTCATATCCTATAGCCTCCAGTCTCTCCTTTAACATCTTTTTTGCTTTCCTGATACGTGTCTTTACAGTTCCAAGTGGGATGTCCAATGTCTTTGCAATATCTTCGGCACTCATATTTGCAGAATAATTCATATATAATGGAATTTTGTACTTTTCCGGGAGTTCATATACGAGCTGCTTTACAAGATATGTCTCATCCTTCTTCATATATTGTTCTTCAGGTGTAAGTATATTTTCATTTCGTATCTGCTTTCCATCTTCATCCGCCAAATCATTCAGACTTACAAACACGGCCTTTTTATTTCTGACCGCGTACTTACGTTTTTTGTTCTTTAAAAGCAAAATTGATATGGATATTGCATAGCTCTTTATATTCTGCTCACAGTCTAAGCTCTCTTGCTTTTCTAGCAATTTTAACATTGTGTCCTGATAGAGTTCATTTCCGGCTTCATTGCTATATGCAATCATGCGGCAATATCTTAATATGTCTTTTCCACTCTCCTCAACAAATTGTTCAAATTCCTTTTTATTCATAAGCTCCTTATCCAATCTTTTTATCCTCAAGCGCTTAAGGTTTTGCCCTTATACTTTTATATTGTAATATATAGTGGTAATAGATTTAAACAGGTAATAAAAAAACTCCGGAGCAGCAATCTGCCCGGAGTTCATATATTCACATTCTTACCCAGCCTTTAACACTTTCCGATTAGGAAACTCTGATATTTCCAGCATAGGCGCTTTTTCCTCCATATCTGATTTTGTGCGCCCTTCATTACGTGTAATCGGATACGGCAACTCAAGTTCCATGCTTGTTCCTTGTCTCAAAGAAAACGAAATTCCGGGCATATCCGGATACATCGTACAGAATACATTCTCACTTACCATGCTCATATAATTGTCACCAACAAGACTGTATCTGCTAAGCATAAGACCGCCTTGTTCCCCCATATCACAATCGTTATTGTAAAAACGTATCTTGAGCAGACAATAAAATGGTGTATTTTTTAATGCATATTCCTCTACCTCGCCCATATTGTATCTGTCATAGAGTTCTTTTGTGTCGACCAGTTCATAACCCAATACCTGTATGGCATATCCGGGTATTGCTTCATCTGCGGTATCTATGTAGTCAGTTCCAAAATCTACTACTTCCCCAACATTGTAAGTAACAACAGGAGTCCTTTCTGCATTCTTATTAACCACTGTTACCCGGACAATATACGCTATAATGATAGCCGATAACAATATGAAAATCGTCACCCTTTTTCTCACTCGCATATTCTGCCCTCCTTAAGTCTTACAATCTCATCTGAGAGTTCCTCAAGTGTCTGCATTTCATGGCAGGAGATAATCACAAGTGCACCTCGTTCTTTCTGCATTTTCACTATGCGCTTAACCATATCTTTACCATCATCATCAAGAGCATTTGTAGGTTCATCAAGCACAACAATATCCGGATTTCCCAGTACTGCTGCCGCAATTCCAAGTCTCTGCTTCATTCCAAGAGAATATTTCTTGTATTTTTTGTTTCGGGCACTTTTCAGTCCCACCTCTTCTATTAGACTGTCTATTTCCTTATTAATCATATCTGCCGATATATTGTTATCCACCCCAGCGAGCAATCTTAAATTATCCGGTCCTGAATACATATCAAGAAACGTTGGATTCTCCAACAAAAATCCAATACTTTTCGGAAAATCCATATCCTTTCCCAATTCCTTCTGATCGATTAATATCGTGCCGCTTGTTGGATGTATAAGTCCTATAAGCGCTCTCATGAGCATTGTCTTACCCGATCCATTTATCCCTTGAAAGCCATAAACCTGCCCCGATACCATATGTAGGTTAATATTATCAAGCACCATGTTTTTATTTATTGTTTTACACAGATTCTTAACTTCTATCTCTGTCATTTTCAATTCTCCTCCTGAATGATATCAAACCTTTTAAAGCGTATAAATCCAGCAATTACAGTAAACACAATTAGAACACACGTAACAGGTATGCCTATGCTACAATCCATTCCATCCACATTTATCCATGAATGCCTTATAAGCATTGCATAATTTCCTATTAAAAAAACACTCTGAAAATACGCTGACGCAAGCATCAGCATACACATTATCATAAAACTGTATACAGGCTTGAACCACAAACAAAGCAACATCTGAAGCTGACATATTGTTACTGACAATAGAAACACCAAAACCAGCTCGCCAAATGGCATAAATGCATCTTTTACAAGTTCTGTATCCGCATCCGGTTCAAAAAAGACGGTCTGCATCTCGGTATTTATATGCATATCAAACAGTATGCCTTTTATCTGACAAAATATCAGCATAATAACAATTATTATGCCAAAAAATATCACATTACAAAGCAGATTCCACAAACACTTTGACAACCACCATTTAATCCGATTTTGTCCCTTTACAAGCACCTTGTTGCCAAATCCCTGTAAATTAGTCATTGGATAACTAAGCGTAGCAAACAAAATCAATACTAAAAATACTGTCCAGATTACCGGAAACTCAAAAACCTTTTCTGCAGACAAAACATATTTAGGCATACCTCCGAAATTGTATAACAATATATCTCCCAGATGTTTTTCCACTTCCATGCCGTACTTCTCATACGAGACTACTTTCTGCATCATCGCAAACAAAACCACAATCTCGTATACTATAGGAAACAATAATAATTTTATATTTTTAAGACAACCGTTTTTGATGTCATACCAGCACATTTTCCATAGTTTCATATATCCGGCCTCACATTATATCTTTTTTACGCATAAAAACAGTGTTGAATACTACTGTTACAATTACCATCAATAACAACATACCGACAATAACAGACAGCTTTGTCGGATAACTCGTCTGAACACATTTAGTAAAATAGAATGGCGATAATTGGTAATTTACCGCTTCCGGTTCATTAGAGCATATTATATTTCCAAGCAGTGCTATTCCCATACAAACAACAAACGGCAAAATACAGTTTATCCATTTATATTTTATGAAACTAGCAGACAACATAGTAAGACATGTCAGAGCACCACAAAACATGAAATCCACAAACAGGTATAGCAATACATATACCAGCGGATGTGTATAATATAGTTCTGAAAAAATAGAATTTCCAAATACTCCATACGTTGTATCATATGTAGGAACCGGCTTTATCGCGGGAACAAACAATGCTGTAAGCATAAAATTCGTAATCAGCGGGACTACCATGGTAAGTCCACCGGAAATAAAAGTTGCAATATATTTAGCCGTTAAATATCTCTGTTTTCCCGTTCTTACTATCATCTGACTCATATATCCGCTTTTTTGTTCTCCACAGTAAGACCATCCATACGGAATTGCAATAAGGATTGGAAATACAAAAAAATACAAAGAAGACCCCAGTGAAAACCCCTCTCCACCAATCCAATGATTAAACAGCGTAAATGCCTCGTAACACGGATTCATCCCATCATATCTTTGATTTCCACAAAAAAGTCCTACATTATAAACCAGTCCCAACATGCTGATAAGTATACCAATAGCAATCGAGATGATAAAATATCTTGTCATGATCGCTTTTTTAATCTCTGTTCGCAAAACTTTCTGCATATACTACTCCAATCCAAGCTTTATGTACTGCCTGTTTTCTTCTTCGCCGTTAAAATTAACAGCTAAATACAACTTACTCATATCCATATCACTTATCTGCAATAAATCAGGATCTACACACCAGCCAAGCTGTACATCCATTGATTGTCCCTGAAGCAGATTATAGTCATAATTTACATTATCCAGATCTTTTGCCGCTGAAAAATATACCGGACTGCCTACAAGCCGACATGCTCCGTCAACCTCATACACCAGTGAAATATCCCCTATTGTACATGTGTTATCCTCTACATTTTTGACAGATACATCGCAATATAAAAATTTTCCTGAGGCTACTTCTTCCTTTTTCATTGCTTTAGGCTTCTCCGGATCTGCACCCATGTAATAATCAATCTCAATAAGATTATCCGATATTCCATCCACCTCAGCAGCTGTATCATATAACTTAACACTGTTTACGGTATAGCACTTTTCGATATACTCTCTGTCAGTGCCGTACTCTACCGTCTTTACATCAATTTCATCTCCTATATTGTACATATCGTCCTTGTCATCTATGACTACATCCTCTGCCTCCGGCAGATCACTTTCATTGCCTTTTCCTATATTGTCTGATACTTTCTTTGCATTAAACGAACATGCTGTAAAGCATGACAGGCAAAGAGATAATGTAAGGATTGTCGTGATTAGTTTTCTTTTCATAATGTTCTCCCAATAAATTGCTTCTTCTCATATCTATTGTTAAATAAGGTACTCATTGTCCAATTATAGTCCGAACGATGAGTACCTATTATTCCATACTTAGTTTGCTGCTGGATATGATCCTGCACAGTCAGGACTCCATTTTCCGCTCACTCTTCCACTTACTGATGATTTTGCGGAAGTGATTCCTAATTTACAATATGAATATCCACTCTCTTTAATTGTATTTCTAATTCTCCTTTCCGTACCACTCGGAATAATTGCATATCCTTTAACTGTCTTATTAACATTTCCTGATGTTAATGACTCAACCCATAAATCAAAACCCGAATTATTTTTTATGTAATGCGATGATGTGTCCTGCTTTTCTCTAAGATCAGTATATGCTGATGTGCTATAGCTAAACGAAACAACTTTACTAGGCAAATTAGTATTTGAGGCATTCTTAGCAAATACCGGTGAGCTAGTTACCATAACTAATCCAAACATTGACAGTGCAATTAAAGTTCTCTTCATAAATTTCTCCTTTACGTTTAAAATTTCATTAATAAGTTACATAACAATAATTATTGTTGCTCGAAGTTGATGACACTTTCGATTATCATCGTTTTCGTTGTTTTTTCAATACTATTTACACGAAACAACATTTTACAGCCATTTTTGGTCATTTTCTATTTATAAAAAACATTTTATTCTCTCAAACCTAAAAAGTAATTATCATTATTGTGTAATTGAACAACAAATATTTTCTCTTTTATTTCTTCAATATTTATATTTCCTTTATTTGTGCATGCCTTCAAAAAATTATCCTTTACACTCTCCTCAGGAAGCTTAGTCTCAAAATTATAAATAATCAGTTCCGATTTTCCCTTTTCCAAGCAACTACATACATTATTCATCCACCAGCTATCTGTTTTCGACATGGACATTCCATAAATAATAAATAACTCTGTATCCTCGAAATATTTTCTATATTTTAAGTCATCTTGTGCCCAATAGGATTTAATAAGTCTCTTCTCAACATGACTTTTATCATACTCATTCAGTTCTGTTCCAAATATCATTGAGCGAGGTATGTTCTGTCTTCCATGCGGATGAATAATATTTGTCATAATATAAGATGACCAAGAAGTATCCTCATTAAATTCCGTTAATTTTCCGTCAGGATTTGGGAAAAATGTAAAATTTCTATCTGCATTTTTGTACCTATGCGGTTCAAATTGTGACTTATCTAAATATATGTAATTATCAAGTAATTCTGTATAGTTGAAGTTAATAAATAAAAAATTGTACAAATTATAATGATATGTATTTTTCACAAACATCATATCATCTTTAGGGTTAATATCTCCCATAAACTTGCTCAAGCTTGTATCTGCCCACTTATTCGCCTTTGACTTATCGTTTAATTTTAACACCACATCAGTAGTCACAATATCATTCAAGAATCGAGAAAATGAATTTTGTATAGCGTCAAGATCCGTTTCTAATTTTGGAATTTCGCCTTGTCGTCCATCATTTATCATCTCCCCCAGTAATTCATCAACAGAGCTTTCAAAATCACACCAGTTCTCTTTATCCTGCTCATGATCCTCTTTCATCTTCTTATATATTAAGTTATTATCATCACATAATCTAAAATATGTAACATACTCAAAAAAATCAGAATATTTCGTGGATTTTCCATTCATCTTTTTATCACCAAATTTGTTCAAAACGGCAATATCAAACCCATTTCCAACTAAAACCATAATATTATGCTGTCCGTCTAATTTTTCATAATCATCTGTAGAATACCTAATATGCATGCAATCCTCTCCTTTACTTTCTACCATACTTTAAGTTAAATATAGCAACTAGCTGTAATATCTCTGCCAGCATTACTCCAGATTCAATAAACTTTGTATAATATCTATATCCCGCTATCCAATGCAATTCCACGATAATAAACAGAACTACTACAATTAAAATCGTTATTTTTTTACAAAATCTTTTATCATCATTATCAAGCCGTTTGTTTGCAGAATCTATTGGACTAAAAATCATCAATAAGATACTTGAGCCAATATATATAACATTAAAGAACATATTGTTATTTATATACTTTAATATCTGTAGCATAGTCACAATTACTATACTGGATATGATAAGGCATTTATAGAATCTATCCGCATGATACCCACCGGAAAATTTCCTAACTGCTATAAATGGCATAATCATAGCTACTGCCTCTATCGGCATTTGCAAAAACGCCCCTATAACCAAAGCAAACACTAAGGGATATAGGAGCGAAAACAAACAATGAACTGCATATGCATACAGTTCACGTTCGTCTGCGGCAATAGCTTTTTGTCTGATAAGCCAATCTGCTATTTTCTCGCTCATGTTATTTAGTTTTTCTTTTAAATTTTGCAATGTTTTCTGGTTGCTTTGGTTCATAAAAAAGGGTGCATGACGTTGAATTAGCTTCAAGCCTAAGAACTTCACCTAACACTCTCTTTGCATAGAAAACATAATTTTTCTTTGCAACCTTTTTATTCATCATTTTCTCCTTTTCGTCTGTCATCAACATAATATCATCAACTTCATGCATATATATTATAACTTTGTTAATAATAATTCTATGGTTTTGAATGAATCGCCCTAGTCACGTATAAATTGGGCATATTTCGTAATATTTACTTAACAATCCACTCTTACGCAGATTTTTAATCTAAAACAAGTATATTTTATCTGTCTCAATGATATTATCTGTTTTACTTTGTTCATAAATACTTAAATACCTGTTACGACTGTGTTTAGATTATCACTATGAAAGAGGTATTAATATTTTGGATTTTGACTATATTACCATGGGACATAGAATTAAACTTCGCCGCAAAGAACTCAATTTGACACAGGCTGTTCTTGCTGAAAGATTAAATGTTTCACAAAATCATGTTTCAGCCATAGAATGTGGTTCACAACACCCTAGCTTTGAATGTTTTATTTCCATATGTGATATATTACACGTAAATCCTGATTATCTAATAAATGGATGCACACATACTACCAACACCCCTATTCAGATTTTGGATAGTCTCAATCTATGTGATAGTTCTGCAATTGAACTTGCCCAAAGATTCACAGAACTTCTAGTTGAAATATTCCCAAACAAAAATAACCAAAAATAGCGTTTTCTTGTCTTTTGATGTCATTATGTTGCTTTAATACACTATTTACCTGTATAATATAATCACATTATTGTTATGGAGATTAATTATTATGCGAATACTTATTTGCGATGATGACTCATCTATCACTAGCGTACTATCACAATTAATTACCACTTACTTTGGCAAAAAGAAAACTAAATGTCCTGAAATTGTATCCTTTGATAATGGGGAATCGCTCCTGTCCGATAACGGCGATAAAGATATTGTCTTTTTAGATGTTGAAATGCCCGGTTTTGATGGAATATATGTAGGTAATAAGCTTAAACAGCAAAATGAATCCGTTATTATTTTTATAGTAACATCCTTCATTGAATATCTGGATGCAGCTATGCGCTTTCATGTGTTTAGATATTTATCCAAGCCAATAGATAAGCAACGATTATTTCAAAATCTTGATGATGCACTTGAACTGTATACATCTTTAAATCGTCTGGTAGCTATTGAAACCAAATCAGGTGTTGCCCGGATATCTACTGACGAAATAATATATATAGAAGCAACGGGAAGAAATGTAACCCTACATACAAATTCTGCTGATTACGAATCAACACAAACTTTGCAGTTTTGGATAAATGCACTTCCCAAAAGTAACTTTTTTCAATCACATCGCAGTTTTATTGTAAATCTGGCTAAAGTGACTCACTTTGATCATGAGCTTATCTATCTCTGCGATGACCTGTTCACTGCTTATCTTACACGTCGCAAATTTACAGAATTTAAGAATGCATATTTATTGTTTATTGAAAGTAAGAGGTAATATACGTAATCATGAGTGTTATATTTTGTTATTCTTTAATCTATATAGTTGAAGCTATAATATTAGTCCAATATGTGTCAAATATATTTGAATGTAGGATTTCGTATATCAAACGATATTCTATATTATCCGTACTATTTTGTATCGCATATTGCATCTCATTTTTACAAATTCCTATATTAAATTCAATTTCATTTTTATTAGCAACATTTATATTTATGAAATTAACAACGACCTCCAGTATCAATGTACTATTGTTCCATTCCATTTTATTACTTGTAATCATGTCTTTAAGCGAACTCATTGTCATGGGGTTATTTTCTGCGTTCTCATACAACATATATAATAAGTTAAGTGATTATATTTCTCTATATGTTATCTCATTTTTGAGTAAATTGTTATATTTTGTGGTCACTTATTTTATTTCGCACAGGCTTACTCATAAAGAAGATAGTATTCATTTTTCTCCTTATGAAATACTCACTTTAATCATTGTTCCTATTCTTTCAATTTTTATTACTTATACATTCATATATATTTTTATTTATTATGAGATTAAATCACCTTTTAATTATATGATAAGCCTGTGCTGTTTCTTTTTACTGCTCATCAACATCCTCGCATTCAGTCTTTACGAGCACATAAAGCAAAAGAATGCCCAGATAGCCGAATTAAAACTACAGAGCCAGCGCGATGCCGATTCTGCGGAGTACTACAGGACTCTTTCCGAACAGGATGAACAGCAGAAGGTTCTCATTCACGATATCAAGAAGCACCTTAATGCCATTGCTGATTTAAACGAGCATCATGAAACCGACAAAATTGCAGCCTATCTTACCCGGGTACTCGGTTCTCCCGAATTGCAGCACTCTGTGCGCGTCTGCGACAACGACCTGCTTAATTCTCTCATATGCCGTTACCAGAAAATATGTCTCATGAAAAAAATCGCATTTCACATCGATATCAGAAGCAAGTGCATTGATTTCGTAAGCTATGATGATTTAAGCATTTTGTTTGGTAATCTTATGGACAATGCCGTAGAATCTGCCGAGAAGATGGCGGTTAATCCTTTTATCGAATTAAGTGTCTTTTGTAGAGAAAATACAAATATGACTATCATCACCCTGATAGATTCCTGCCGCGTAAATCCTATTGATAAAAATGGCAACCTTTTACCAACTAAAAAACCGAATCCACAGTTTCATGGATTCGGTATGCGTAGTATAGAAAATATTGTTAAAAAGTATAACGGTGAAATGACTTTTTACTTTGATGATCCTACCAAGACATTTCATACGATTATTATGCTTCGGCACTGAAAGCTGTTTCTTTTTCGTTTACAAAGCTATTTTCATCAGCAGAAGCCATTCCATAACCGGCATCTGCTTTCATTGTTTTATAGGCAAAGTAATTATTTATCGAATCAGGCGCAGTTCTTCCTTTATCCCCCTCATATGACATAAGCGCAAACATTTCCAGATCCGAAGCATTGCAATTAAATTCTTGCCAAAAGTTCCGCAGGTGTAAGTGCCATAACCTTACTTTGCGTAAAGTCTTTAATGTTGCGCGTAATAATATAGTCTACATGAACATATTCAGCAGTTGCACTTTGTATGGCATCTTCAAAATCTTTCCACTTCATATTTACAGCCATCTCAAGCACAACTGAACTAAAATCAGCGATCTCAAAAATAAGTTTTAACTTGCGGAATACATCTTCTATCTGCTCTGGAGTCATTTGTTTTCTCATGATATACATCATATTTGCATAAGTTAATGTAGATATATATCCCTTTGCCTGTTCAGTTTCACAAAGTTTCCAAATTATAGATGATTCCTTCACAAAATCTGAGCGACTTAGTAAAACATCAAGTATAATGTTAGTATCAATCAACAAAACCATATTTTTCCCTCATACTTTCGGTTTTTATCTCATCTAAATTACCATTATCCTGAAGAATTCCTGTTAGAGAATCCGTCAAATATGATACTGCGGCATCCTTAGGAATAAATCTTCCCACTTCATGACCATTCTTTGTAACAATGATTTCATGTCCTGACATAACAAGATTCAAATATCTCCCAAAATTGTTCTGCATTTCTGTTGCAGTTGCTGTTGCTGTATTCATATGCCTTCCTCCTATCCATTTTCTTTTTTAGCTAATTATATTATAACGTTAATTAGCTATTTTTTCAAGATATATCCCCGTTGTAACATTATTCTTGATATTCTTTGCTGTGTTTGTAACATAATTCCGTACATTTTTCCAACGATGAATTTTTATTTTCAAAAACAAACTCAAAAAGCCGAATCCACACTCCCATGGATTCGGCTTTTGTATATACACTTCTATTTTCTATTTTGTATGAAACTGTCAATCATCGCAATCACACCATCTACACCAAGCTTTGCCACATTCAGGCACAGGTCATAGTTTTCTGCCTGCCCCCACTCCTGTCCGGTATAGTATTTGTGATAGGTCTTTCTGTTGTCATTTGTCTCACGCACAACAGTCTTTGCCTTTCTCACTGAGACTCCATGTGTATCAGCCACAGTATCAACGCAGAAAGCATCATTCGCTGTCAGGAAAACTGAGACAACATCATCTCTTCCCTGAAAGGCAAAGTTTGCACATCGTCCCTGAATCACATATCCCTCACAGCCAGCCTCAAGCGGCAGCCTGTCTATAAATGTAAGAGCCCTCGCCGGAGTATCATGCAGCACATTATCCTCCTCCGTCTCCATCACAATAGAGTAAAGCAGGGAATTAACCGGTCTCTCACTGTAAAACTCCTCATACTCATCGTAGCAGCCTGCCTCTTTGGCACCGGCCGCAATAGCCTCTCTGTCCATGAAATGTAAATGATATTTCTCAGCGACTGCTCTACCGATAGTATCTGCATCGCAACCGCACTTTCTAGCAATAGTAATTATCATATAAATATAGCTCCTTTCTGTAGAAAAAGCCAACGCGCAGGAAGCGCTCAGACAAATCAATAAAAGTTTGCAAACACCGATGCAAACACCACCGTAAGTATTCCTGCCACTGCGATAGCAAGAGAGCTCATGGCGCCCTCTATCTCGCCAATCTCGATAGCCTTCGCTGTTCCGATGGCATGTGATGAAGCACCAAGCGCCAGTCCCTTCGATATAGGCTCAGTGATTCTGAATATTTTGCAAACAAACTCTCCGAGTATATTTCCAAGCACACCTGTCACGACGATAACTGCGACAGTGATGGTCACATATCCGCCGAGCTCCTCTGATACGCCCATACCGATAGCTGTCGTGATGGACTTTGGAAGCAGTGTGACATAGTCCTCGTGTGAAAGCCCCATAAGCACTGACAACACAAGCACTGTCACAAGACTTGTTATGACGCCTGCCGTGAGTCCGAGCGCGACTGCTGCTATATTTTTCTTGAGCAGTGTCCACTGCTCATAGAGCGGTATCGCAAGGCATACCGTGGCCGGTGTCAGAAACCAGCTAAGGTACGATGCTCCCTTATTGTATGTGTCATAATCCACATCTGCCACAACAAGCACTATGATGGTCAGTACTATTGAAATGAGAAGCGGATTGAGTATTGCAAGCTTAAACTTTTTCTTTAAAAGCATACCTATCAGATATGCAACCAGACTTACCGTGACACCGGCAAAAAGCGATGTCTGAAACAAATTATCCATTATGATTATCCTCTATCTTATTTATTTTCTCCAGCATCAGCCCTCTTGCGCTTCTGCATACGGATTACGAGCTGTGAAACATGTCCTGTAGCAATCATTACAGTAAGAAGTGCCACAACCGTGATTACAAGCACAGGTACAAGCACCGGCTTAAGATTGCCCCAGGATGACATAAGTCCCACTCCCGCAGGGATAAACATGACAGGCATTATCTCTATCATGAATTTGCCTGCACTCCTTACAGAGTTAAGCGGTATCAGGCCTGTCAGCAGACCTATGAAAAGTATAACCATGCCATATATGCTCGCCGGAACAGGCAATGGCAGTAAATATTTGAGTATCTCACCTACAAACGAAATCGCAAGTATGATGAGAAATTGCTTTAATAATTTCATTTTATATTGTATCTCCGTTATATATATTTCGTGACTATTTGTAACTGTTTATCTGTGTTCCCTGACCATCATTGTACATACAATGGCAAGCAGCACGCTTGAAGCCCATATAGCGCGTATTCCTATGTGCAGTGAGCACACTCCGCCTATACCTGCTCCTATTGCAAATATCAGAATAATTCCATAGTAGTGCGCGGTCTTTTTCAGTGCCCCGATATTTCTGTCACGCAGATATATTGACAGACTCTCTGTGCCGCTTCTTAAGTTGCCGATGCACATGGTGCTGGCATAACCGTAACCGTTTACCTTTCTGAAGGACTGCACCTGCATAGAACAGCTGAATGATACAAGCATGGTCGCTATCATATCGTACCTGTGTGGTATGAAACCGACCACAAACAGTATGATTATCTCTATCATCACCACTATCTGACGCCAGTGGATGCGCTTTGCCTTCTTATATCTATGCCCGATTCTCTCTGCCACAAGCACACCGAGTGCAAATGAGAGGATTGGGAAAAGATACGATAGTCCCTTCATCCATTCACCCATCATCAGATGCTGGCTCATCAGCACCACGTTTCCTGTCTGCGCATTCGAGAACACCTCATTTCTCACATTGTAGGTGTAGGCATCCTGAAAGCCTCCGGAAAGTGCCAGAATCGCACTCAGCAAAAAGGTCTCTGATGTCTGAATCCTTATTTTTTCTTTTTCAGTCATTTTTTCGCCTCTTTTTCTCATATTCGCTGTTATCTGCCACACCCTCGTGTGACCCACAGCAATTACATATTTACAGCAATCCACACGGTTTATTATTATAGAAAAAAAGGGCGGATATTTCAATACCCGCCCCAAATATACAGTGTATTAAATTTTGCACAATACCTAAAATATATATTGGATATACATAATAGATATACATGATAGCTATACCAGATACTTTTCTTCAAACTCAGATACCGGTACCGGTTTTGAGAAATAATATCCCTGGAACTCATGACAGCCCATCATTGTGAGCATATCAAGCTGCTTTTTCGTCTCCACACCCTCTGTGATGACGTCCATGCCTATCTTGCCTGCAAGCGTGATGATACTCTCTAATATATCCTGTCCCTTGACCTCGTTCTCAGATTTGCGAAGGAAGCCCATATCGATTTTCAGCACATCGGCACTGATATCCTTTAGCATGTTGAGTGATGAGTAACCGCTTCCGAAATCATCAATCTCCACCCTGAAGCCTACGCCCTGAAGCTTGTGGATAATATTCATATTCTTCTCAAAATCGGTCATCAGCGTTGTCTCTGTAATCTCCAGATGCAGATTGGACGCTGCTATGCCATATTTATTAATCAGCCCTGTAAAGGTCTCATATATATCTATAATGTAGAAGTCCTTTGTAGATATATTTACAGATATATGATAGCTTCCATAGCCTTTTTCCTTCCACTCTGCAAGCTTTTGCGCTGCCTTCTCCCATATATAGAGGTCAAGCTTGTAAATGAGACCTGCGTTCTCTAAAATATCAATAAAAGCATACGGTGTCAGGATGCCTCTTGATGGATGAACCCAGCGCACCAGCGCTTCTGCGCCCTTTGCAGCACCATCACGTTTCACCTGTGGCTGTAAGTACATGACAAACTCATCATTTTGCAATGCCGGCTCAAATTCACCGAGCAGACGTCTCTGCTCTATTGATATCTCAAGCAGATGCTCATCATAGTATGCCACACAGCAGTCGTAATTATTCTTTATGGTGTCTGCCGCTATATTAGCCTTGTCTACCATAATGCTGACAGCCTCATCCCTGTCTCTTATCTCATACACACCCATGTATGTATGCAGATGGAAAGAATTGCCCGAAAACTCACGCTGCAGCTCTTTTATTGAATATGCCACTCTTTTTTCATCAAACTCTTCTCTTGGCAGACACAGCGCAAAGCGGTCATTCATAAGCCTTGCACAAATGGTCCTCTCAGATGGATTCGATGCCATGAGCTTCGCCTGCTTTATGAGCACCTGATTGCCCTTCTCCATTCCAAATATCTCATTGATGAATTTGAAATCCTTTATATTGCTGCAAATCAGGTAGAAGGTTGTGTCATGATACTTGTTCACCATATCGTGCACATCCTCATAGAACTGGTCACGGTTCAAAAGTCCGGTCAGACTGTCATGCGATGCCTTGTACTTTTCCTGCTCCCACGACTCATACATCTGTGTACGGTCATTGTATACAAAATAATCACATATAACGCGATTGCTCTCATCATATATGCGCTTGTAGGCAATCTCAAAGTAGTGCTTTTCACCGTTTATTTCAATATCTGTTGTCTGGAAGGTCATACTGTCCCTTCTGTCATCTCCCAGCTTTTCAATCCACTGACTATATTTACTTTCATAAACAGACATATTGCCGCCATGCCTGTAAATAGCCTCCATCAGGTCATTGTAATATATGCACCTGCCCTTTCTGTCATAGCAGATGATACCATTGTTCATATCGCGGACCACAAGAGAGAGCATATTTTCTATAAGCTCATTCGGCACATATCTGTATGTCAGGTAATATATGATAATAGCTATAGCACCATATATAATCATGGTGAGGTCATATATGGAGTCCGAACCTATAGTAGCAATGTCAAACGAAAAGCCGATAAAGATAACTACCGCTATAGCCCCATATGCCTCCCTGTACATGCGCGATGATTTGATAATCATATACAGATATGTAAAAATAATCAGAATCACAAACGCATATGTGAATATAAAATGCAGCCTGTACCATAGGCTGTCATTATTGAATACCACCTTAATATTCTCAGCTTTTATGGATTCTATATCAAAAATCTTATTAGTCCAGGTGTTCTCTATAAGCATATATGTGTCCAGCACCGCAAATATCATGGAAGCAGCCTGCACTCCCTTGAAGGTCTTTACAGCACCTGTATAATACTGTGTATAAAACATAAGAGCGATGAGCATCCAGTCAAACAGAGCCATAGTAAGCCCTTTCGCAAGTACTGTAACAGTGTGCCCCGGCACAAATGTAAAAACAAAAAAGACTATAGCGCAGGCAAATGTCAACGTCTCATATATACACACACTTTTACCGAGTCTGTCATGTTTTTTAAAGGAACAGATTGCGCAATGTGCAATCAGTATTGCTTCCAGCAATACTCCCAGTCCATATACTATCCTCATATTCCCACCTGTCTTCTATGACCATATTACTAACCTATATAGCCATTGTAACTCATTTCATGTGTAATGTAAACAAAAAAGAGGTTGTCACAACCTCTTTTTTGTAATTTATTAACATTTATTATTTTCCTGAAGTTGCTTTCAGTCGTGTCATGGCACGGGCCAGCGAAGCTCTTGAGTGATAATACTCCTGGATACTCTGCTTCTGGCGAAGCTGTTCCTCAGCTCTCTCCTTTGCCTCTCTTGCCCTTGCTATATCGATTTCCTCCGGATGCTCGGCTGTCTCGACAAGCAGCGTCACACGGTTGTTGACTATCTCTACGAAGCCCATTCCCACTACCGCGTACTCCCAGTTGTCACTGCCCTCCGGCTGAAATCTCATCTCGCCCTCATCGACGGCTATGACCATATCCTCGTGGTGGGCGAGGATTTCCTTCTGGCCATCGAACTCAGGGACTATTATGGAACGACATCTTCCTGAGTAAAACACTCTGTTAGCAGCTATTACCTTTAGATAAAATGTATTTGTTGCCATACGATTTGTCCTTCCTTATGCTTTTACTGCTGCATAGTCTTTGCTTTTTCCTTGACGTCCTCGATTGTTCCGACATTGAAAAATGCGTTCTCAGGATACTCGTCCATCTCACCATCTATGATGGCCTTGAAGCCCTTGATAGTCTCCTCTACAGGCACATATACACCCTGGATACCTGTGAAGTTCTCGGCTACGTGGAATGGCTGTGAGAGGAACTTCTGGATTTTTCTTGCTCTGTATACAAGCACCTTGTCCTCATCTGCCAGCTCCTCCATACCGAGGATTGCGATGATATCCTGCAGCTCCTTGTACTTCTGGAGAATCTCCTGTACCTTTCGTGCTACCTGGTAATGCTCCTCGCCTACGATATCAGGCTCGAGTATACGTGATGTAGACTCAAGCGGGTCTACTGCCGGGTAAATACCCTGTTCAACAATCTTTCTTGAAAGAACTGTTGTGGCATCCAGATGTGCGAAGGTTGTAGCCGGAGCCGGGTCTGTGAGGTCATCGGCTGGTACGTATACGGCCTGTACCGATGTTACCGAACCGTTCTTTGTAGATGCGATTCGCTCCTGCAGCTCACCCATCTCAGTAGCCAGTGTAGGCTGATAACCTACGGCTGAAGGCATACGTCCTAAAAGTGCTGAAACCTCTGAACCTGCCTGTGTGAAACGGAATATGTTGTCGATGAAAAGCAGCACGTTCTGGTGCTTCTCATCCCTGAAATACTCTGCCATTGTAAGTCCTGTCTCAGCTACACGCATACGTGCTCCTGGTGGCTCGTTCATCTGTCCGAACACTAAGGCTGTTTTTTCCAGAACTCCTGATTCCTTCATTTCTGTCCAGAGATCATTTCCCTCTCTGGAACGCTCTCCGACTCCTGTAAAGATTGAGTAGCCGCCGTGCTCTGTTGCGATATTGCTGATGAGCTCCTGGATGAGGACTGTTTTTCCTACTCCGGCTCCTCCGAAGAGTCCGATTTTTCCACCCTTTGCATATGGGGCAAGGAGGTCGATGACCTTGATACCTGTCTCGAGGATTTCCTCTGCAGGGTTCTGCTCCTCAAATGTTGGTGGCTCTCTGTGGATTTCCCACTTTTCTTCTGTATCAGGCTGTGCTCCGCCGTCGATTGCCTCACCGAGCACGTTGAACAGTCTGCCGAGAGTCTGCTCTCCGACAGGTGTCTTGATGCCAGCGCCTGTGGCTGTTACTTCCATATCTCTGTGAAGTCCCTCACTGGAAGCAAGCATGATACAGCGTACTGTATTATTTCCAATATGCTGTGCGACTTCCATCACACTTTTTTTGTCACCATTTAAAACTTCTAGTGCGTCTCTGATTGCCGGCAGGTTCTCATCCTCGAACTCTACATCGACAACAGGACCCATAACCTGGATAATTTTTCCTGTTTTCATCAAAAAGCCTACTTTCTCTTTTTCTTCTGCGATTTAGCACCGGCTATTACCTCTGTAATCTCCTGTGTAATCGCTGCCTGTCTGGCACGGTTGTAAAGAATGTCAAGCTCTGCAAGCATGTCCCTCGCACTGTTTGATGCGGACTGCATCGCCATCATTCTGGCGTTCTGCTCACATGAAAATGACTCTACAAGAGCACCGTAGACAAATCCAACAACGTAGTTTGGTACGATACGATCCATGACTGCCTCAGGCGATGGCTTGAGTGCCAGCTCCTCCCTCGGTATGTCTATAGGAATCTGCACAGTGAAGTCTGCCTTTTTCAGCGGCAGAAGCTGTGACATCTGTGTTTCCTCCTGAATCGCATTTATCATGCTGGTATAGATAATATAAACTTCGTCCAGCTCGTTATGTAGATATAGCTCCAAAATTTCTTCTGCAATATTTCTGGCACGGTTGAGTGTCGGATTCTGAACTGTGTAGTGGAACTGTTTTTCAATCTCAATTCCACGCTGTTCAAAATAATGACGTCCTAGCTCTCCGAGTACAAAAAGTGAATGGTTCGGATGATTCTTCAAGTGCTCCTCAGCCATTTTCAGGATATTGTGGTTGTATGAGCCCGCAAGTCCTTTATCGGCTGTGATTACGATATATCCGACCTTTCTGTCCTCAGGCAGCTTATCCTCGTTGGTCTTGAAATAGATGTCCTCCATATCAGGCAGATGCCTGAGTATTCGGCTCATCTCTGATTGCAGTGTGAAGAAATACGGCTCTGTATCTGCCAGCATCTTTTTGGACTTTTTCAGCTTCGAAGAAGAAATCATATACATGGCATTTGTGATTTTAAGCGTATCATTGATACTTTTTATTCGATCCTGTATTTCCTTCGTGTTTGCCATAATACTACCTGTTACCCTTTATACTCTTTTACTGCATCCATGATTTTATTTACGAGCTCTTCATCAATGGCTCTGTTCTCTTCGATTTTCTGTCCGATTTCCGGATAAGAAAGATCCATATATGAGAGGATATCGCCCTGATATTTCTTGACCTCTTTTGTCTCTATTGTATCAAACACACCATTGTTTGCCATGATAAGTGTCATTACCTGCTCATGCAGTGACAGTGGATGGCAAAGCGGCTGTTTTAACAGCTCCATAAGTGCTTTTCCATGTGCAAGCTGTGCCTTTGTGGCATCGTCAAGGTCTGATGCAAACTGTGTGAAGACCTCCATCTCCCTGTACTGCGCCAGGTCGATACGGATGCTTCCTGATGCCTTCTTCATGGCCTTTGTCTGGGCAGCTCCACCAACTCGGGATACTGAAAGACCTACGTTTACGGCCGGTCTCATACCTGCGTTGAAGAGGTTGCTCTCTAGGAATATCTGTCCGTCTGTGATAGATATTACGTTGGTAGGGATATATGCTGATACATCTCCTGCCTGTGTCTCGATGATTGGGAGTGCTGTGATTGAGCCTCCGCCAAGCTCATCGCTCAGACGGCTTGATCTCTCGAGCAGTCTTGAGTGAAGATAGAATACGTCTCCTGGATATGCCTCACGTCCCGGTGATCTCTCGAGCAGCAGTGAAAGTGCTCTGTATGCTACCGCATGCTTTGAAAGGTCATCATATACGATAAGTACATCCTTGCCCTGATGCATGAAATGCTCTGCCATGGCTGTTCCTGCGTATGGTGCGATATACTGCAGTGATGCAGGATCGCTGGCTGTTGACGAAAGCACGATTGAGTAATCCATTGCGCCGTGTTTTGTCAGAGTTGACACAATTTTTGCTACTGTTGATGCTTTCTGACCAATTGCTACATATATACAGATAACATCCTTGCCCTTCTGGTTGATGATGGTATCTGTGGCAATTGATGTCTTTCCTGTCTGACGGTCACCGATGATAAGCTCTCGCTGTCCGCGTCCGATTGGGAACATTGAATCGATTGAGAGGATTCCTGTCTCAAGTGGAGTATCTACTGACTTTCTGTCCACGATACCCGGTGCCTCATTCTCGATTGGTCTGTAATCTTCCTCTTTGATATCGCCCTTTCCATCAATAGGCTCACCTAAAGCATTGATGATTCGGCCGATAAAGCCTTTGCCTACAGGAATTCCGGCTTTTTTCTTTGTTCTTACTACTTTGGTTCCTTCATGGATTCCGTGGTCTCTTCCGAAAAGGATTACTCCGATTTCATTCTGACGGATATCCTGAACCATTCCTTTTACTCCATTATCGAATACTACGATCTCACCGTACATGGCATGGTCGATGCCGTATATTGTGGCAATTCCGTCGCCGACGTAAATTACCTCGCCGGTCTCACGGCTCTCGGTATCGAAGTCGAAATTCTCTATCTCGCTCTGGATAATGGAGATTATGTCTGTTGCACTGATTGCGCCCACAGGGGTCACCTCCTGGTCAATTTTCTTTCAAGCTCACGAAGCTTTCCTTCGTAGCTTCTGTCATACTCTGTATTAAGAGTCTTAATCACATATCCACCTAAAAGTGTTTCGTCCACTTTCTGTGTAAGGGATATTTCATATTCCGGATATTTGCTTTGTAGCAGCGCCTTGGCGTCATTTGCTTCCTCGTCGGTTGCGGCCTCTGCACTGATAAGCTCAGCTCTTATGATATGGTTTTTCTCATCCCAGTATCTGTAATATGCCTCAAAGATTTCATTCATTTCAGCGGCATATCCAAGCTTTACCATTTCCTTTATGAAGCTTGTGATAAGCTTTGGCTCACTCTCAAATCCGTATACCTTTTCTATGATGTCATACTTTTTGGTCAGCGGTATAAGTGGATTTGCGAGCGTCTGTGCAAGCTTTTCTGTCACAAAGTATACTCTCTGTGCTTCCTCCACATCACGACGCTCTACAGCCAGCCTGTACAAAACTATTGCATTATTTACTGCTGCCTGTGTCATTAGCTTCACCTGTCTTTACAATCTTTCTCGCTGCTAAGATGGCAAGTTTTGCAATTTCAGCCTCAGCGGCCTTTGTTGCCTTATCCTGCTCGCTAGCAATGTCCGCTTTTGCTTTTTCAAGCATACTGTCTGCTTCCTGTCTGGTTCTCTCAAGAGCCTTCTCCTGCTCAGCCTCGGCTCTTGCCCTGGCATCGAGTATTATCTGGTCTGCCTGAGTCTTTGCACTCTCAAGCTTCTTTTTATAGTCGCTCTTTAAGCTTTCTGCATCGTCCTGACTCTTCTTTGCTTCCGAGAACTGCTTCTGAATCATTTCGTCTCTCTGATTGATCACGCCCATCACGCGGTCAAAGAGGAATTTCTTAAATATCCAGTACAGGAAAAGCAGATTGACTACTGTCCATATTATGTTCCATGGATCAATTTTTAACATTGCTCTACCTTCCTTTCTGTTTCATCTGGTTGTAACTGTCAGTTACGCTGCCTGATTATTTAAGGAAGAGGATGATAAGTAATGCGATAACGAAACCGTAAATAGCAGTTGCCTCTGCAAGGGCACATCCTAAAAGAAGTGATTTAGAGATTTTGCTCTCAGCCTCCGGCTGTCTTGCGATTGCGTCTACTGCGCTGCTTGTTGCCTTACCGATTCCAAGTCCGGCTCCGATTCCTGTTAATACTGCGATTCCAGCTCCGATTGCTACTAATAATGTTGATGACATAATGTGTTCTCCTTTTCTTGCTTATATGCTTTCTTTTGGTTAGCAATTATTTTGTTTCTTTTGTAAGCGATGTTACATTTTCCATGCTTACGATGTGAAATTAAATGATGTGGTGTTTCATGCCTCATCAGGTCTTCTTACTCGGTTGCCTCCTTGATGAAAAGTCCTGTCAGGAATACAAATACATATGCCTGTATAAGTCCATCAAAGATATCAAAATAACAACTGAATACTGCCGGGACGATTGCCGGGACGACCATCTTTAAAAGCTCCATGATTACGAATGAACCAAGGACGTTTCCAAATAATCGCATACACAGCGATAATGGTTTGATAAAGATCTCAAGGATATTGATAGGTAGTATTACCGGCATTGGCTCTGCAAAGCTTTTAAGCCACCTTTTGGTGCCCTTTGCCCTGATTCCTGCCACCTCGATAAGAACTATGCTCATTACAGCGAGTGCTGCGGTGACGTTCATATCCTTTGTCGGCGGTTTGAAGCCAAGTAAGCCTATCAGGTTTGCTATTCCTATATAGATGATTACCGTTGCCAGATATGGTATGTAATCCTTTCCTTTTTCTCCGAGTGTCTCACTAAAGAAATCATTAAGGAATTTGACTCCTGCCTCTACGGCTACCTGTCTGCGTCCGGGATTTTCAACTGAAAGATTTCTGCCGAGAAAAAAGCACAGTAAAAATACCGCTGCCATTATTATCCATGTGACTACTACCGACTCGTATATGGGTATGCCTCCGAATATCGGTATCTTGAATACCACGTCACAATTAAGTTCCTCTAACAGTCCATCTACCAGAGCATCCATCTGCGTTACCTCCTTTCTTTTTTGCTATATGAAATTTGATACGCAAATTGTTTCTTAATAACTCAAGATGTGTTTTGTCTGACCTTTGATGTTTGTTTGGTCTTGATTTAATAAGAAGCAACTATCGTTGTACTTGATTTTAGTCACATCGTTTTATAAAGTCAACGTTTCGTTTTTATATTGTTTGGCTGGCAAAGTTTCACATTTTTTAGTTAGCTTTTTATACATTTTCAACAATTTAAGTTTTTATTTTTGTGCAGTTTTTCTATTGCGTTTTGGGGATGTTTAGATTTATTTTATTTTCATTTGCGTTTTATTAAAAATTTCCAAATAATTTGGGAAGAATTTCCCTTTTTTTCACAGTTTTTCACAATTCATTTGAATTGCTGTGGGGGATTGGCTATAGTACGGAACCCGGGCGGCAGGCACACACAGGCTCTGGTGGGCTACGCTACGCTGCCAAGATTCTGTACGAAATTATGCTTGCAGGGTTTCTTTGCTTGACGAAACCGGCTTTTATGCGCCGTCCATGGCGCATAACGCCTTGCCCAGCCGTCCTTGGCTGGGCATTTCTGTGCTTCGTGGGCATAATTTCTACAGTATCTAGGCAGCTTCGCTATTCGCCCTCCCGAGCCTGTGTGTGCCTGCCGCCCGGGTTCCTCACGCTGTGGCTCTATTTACCTTCTTGTCGCTTTGCCCACGGCTATTGCCGTGGGCTCGCTCTGTGCATGTTTGTTATTTGTGTTTGCTTTGCCCGGTCTCCGCCGGGCTCGCTCTGTGCGTGCTTGTTATTTGTGTTTGCTTTGCCCGGTCTCCGCCGGGCTCGCTCTGTGCGTGCTTGTTATTTGTGTTTGCTTTGCCCGGTCTCCGCCGGGCTCGCTTGGATTTGCTCGCTCTTTGCGAGGGTTTGCTCAGGGCTAGCCCAGCATCACATCGAGTGTCATCATGAGGCAGAAGCCCACCATAAATGCTATGGTGGCGCGGTTTGAATGACCTCCCTCTGACATTTCCGGCACGAGTTCTTCTATGACTACATATATCATGGCTCCGGCGGCGAAGCTTAGCAGGTACGGCATCACCGGCTCTATTATTCCGATGGCAAGTATCGTAAGTATTCCCGCTATCGGCTCGACTATTCCCGACAATACTCCGTATACAAAGGCTCTTAGCTTTGAGCTTCCTGTGCTATGTAATGGCATGGATATGATTGCGCCCTCCGGGAAGTTCTGTATGGCTATTCCGATTGCCAGTGAAAGGGCTGCTGCCCTCGTGATGATGGTGGTTCCTGATATCCAGCTTGCGTAGAGCACTCCGACTGCCATGCCCTCCGGTATATTATGTAATGTAACTGCAAGCACCATCATTGTCTGTCTGCTTAAATTGCTCTTTGGACCCTCAACTGAATTATCGAGATGCATATGTGGTGTGATTGTATCCAGTATCAATAAGAAAAACATTCCGAGCATAAAGCCTGCTACTGCCGGGACGAACTGCATTTTTCCAAGGCTCTGTGACTGCTCAAGTGCCGGAATCAGAAGACTCCAGACTGATGCCGCAATCATTACGCCTGCTGCAAAGCCACTGAGCATTTTTGTGGTCTTTACGGAAAGCTCATTTTTCATAAAAAGTACACATGCCGCACCGAGCGACGTGCCTATAAATGGTATTAATAAACCTAATATGGTTGATGTAATCATGGTTGCCTCCTATTCTGCTGTTCTGCGGTTTTTCTATTTTACACAAACTTCCCATATATAAAACTATATTTACCGGAGAGTATACAGTTGTTCCGAAGAAAAAAATATGAGGAATACACTGTATGCTAGGCCGGTATCACAAAATAAAATATGGGAAGTTTGAATATTTTATTATTCAACATATTATTTCTTATATCGTTTCGTATATCCTTTTGCAGTAACTGAATATTCAAAACCACTTAATGTAAAACAGCTGTATGTAATTAGTCTTCTCTAACCCGATTACAGTTTAATACACCTATATAATTTCGTCAACCGGCTTCTGTGAGCCTTACTCGTTACTGTTCACACCTAACAGTGTGACCAGCAACGAGTACAAGCTACTCCATAGCTTAGATACAATCGAGTTATACTTCTTTGCACAGCAATGCCCTGACAAAACGTCAGGGCCGGGTATCACATGCCACAGATGACATATAAAACGGCTTCTAATACCGATTCTTGCAAAGAGGCTGTCTTCCCACACATATATTATCCTTGGTACGGTCACGAAGCTCCGGCACCGGATTTGGCGCCACCTCAAAGCGATAATCCTCACCGTTTTTGCGGATATAATCCTCAATAAAGGTATGGCTCATTACATTTCTTACCGGGTCATTGACCAGGCGCTGATATCTGATAAATGTTTCAGGAGCATTGGTTCTTACATCCACATACCTTTCACGGCATGCTGTGTCGTTTACCGTACTGCCAAGCACACACCTGACATACTCAATATTGCTCTCCAGCACAAGAGGAGCCGGGAACTCAGCGTCCGGGATGACCTCATGCCAATCCTTTTTCTCGTACTGTCTTAGCAGCTCAAGTGCAATATGCAGATGCTTAAGCTCCTGTTCAAACATAAACTGCCATATACCACGTATTCTTGTATCCGTCTCCGTTTCATAACAGCTCCAATACAGCCAGCACTCGACATACTGATGCACAAGGAGATTTTCAAGGCGGCTCATGCATGGCTTCAACAGGCTGCCATACTGTGTGACATGCTGTTCCTCGACCATTCCGATTTCCTGATATAGCCTGCGTCCCATCTCATCAGGCCAAAGTGCCGCTGTGTTCATATAGTAGTTCATAGTCTGCTGTTCTGCTGCTGTGATTACGTTTGCAGCCAGCACATCCATTGTCGCAGGGCATTTATCCGTCATCGGATATCGTATTGAATCATATGGATGCCTGTGGTGTGAAATGGTCGGTCTGCCCGGTGTGATCTCCGTATAGCCTCCGACAAGCTTCTCTGCGTGCTCACCTGTGGTAAAATCAAGATAATCTGCATAGCGGTACAAATGATCAAAGTCCTCGAGCAGGGCAAAATCGAGCGCAGACTTAATATTTTTGTCATTTACTCGTTTTGAAAGATGCGCAGTCAGATCAACCGCCAGCTGCTCGTAGCCTATGGTGTGCTCCAATGCCGACTCATCTGCCGGCTTTAAATGTGTGAGTATTTTCTGCTGCTGTTGCTCACTTTTCCTGATGTATGCAAGCTTTCGTCTAAGCTCATCATCACCTACGCTTCTTGAAAACTGATGTGAAAACCACACGTTTTCAAATTCTGTACCATTCATCAATATGATTCTCGTCCTTGTATACGGATTTACCTCATTTTTGTTATATGGTTTTACCCAGAATTTCTCCCAGTCAACAAATAAATCGCCGGTTCTCTCCGGCCTCATTTTAAATGGATTCATAATACAAACATACCTCCTTCATGCTATTGTATGCACGAAGGAGGTATGCTGTGCGTATGAATCACATTCTAATAATTTGTCAAATATATATGTGTATTTAGAGTTTTCCGAATCAGCCTCATAAGAGCCTTTCCTGCTCTATTGTTTTATCCGATTCAAGAATTGCTTCTTTTAATTCGGTAAGCAATCCTGCGTCCTTTTTTTGCAGTTTTTCCCTAGTTGAAGCCTTAAGTGGTATTCCAGCGTCTTTTTTTAATGCTTCCTCAAAATCCGCTACCCCCATTCTATAAGGCATTAGTTTTTCAAAAATTCTATCCTTAATAAACAAGAATATGCTTATCCCTCCAAAATCCATATCTCCCCAATGAAGGAACTCACATTCCTTAGATACAATAAGGCTTAATTTCTTTAGAAAATACACTTCCTTAGGAGTAAAATAACCATGACAAAAAATATACAAGGTATTCTCATCATATTGCATACTTTCATAGTTAGCCTTATTTTCTATGGTCATAATTCTTTTGCATCCTGCAAGCGAAACCGGACTTGCATGCTCAAGTGTCTGCGTATTAATAATGGTTCCATAAATCTGCTTTGACGTATCAATAACACATGTATCATCAATTCTATATGACAATGGTCCCTTCCATTCCATTGTCTGTGCATATGACATAATGCCATGCATCTTCAAAATTTCAAGCCCCGACTTCTTTTTATCCTCTTTGGCATCATCTTCCTCTCCCTCTGTATCATAATCCTCCATATCCTTCTCATAATATGGAGAATATTTAGTCAGAATTGATACCATCTTTTGTCGATAGCATTTTTCAAATTTCTTTGAATCATTAAAAACCTTTGCACTAAAAACACGCTCCCACACAGGCTCCTTTATTCTTGTTATAGTATTGATACACTTAAAACGCATATCCTCCTCAGCCTCTGTGACACTCTTTCCGGCTTCCAGACGCCCCAAAATATCATCATAATATCTGCATATCCAATCGCAGTCACCAACCTCTGATTTCCACTGCTTTACAGACTCTATCAATCTTAGCTGTTTTGCTCTTGAATCCTCAACACCCTCAATCCGACACAGCTCCGGTATGCTGCTGACATCACAATCAATTTTTTTAATATCGCTATTGACCTGAATCCAATTAATTCTTATCTTCCCATCGTGGCCTGCTTGTGTATTATTCTCTATGAACCTTGCCTGATCGATTAGTTTCCGGCGTCCACCAACAAATTCCATCATTTCTGTTATTTTGTTCAAATGTTTTTCTCCGGTTAGTTTTCCTGACCGGTATCCTTCGGTGTCTGTTTTTTTAATAATATAGCCTGCAAGCGTGTGCTTAACTGGAGTTTTTCCCATAGCATAATACCCCTATAAAACCATTAATACGTCCTATCACTTTTCCTCAAACAGCTCGATTTCCTCGCCAAGTGGTCCTTTGCAGAATGCTATGCGCGCCGGAAATACCGGTGTTGATGCAATTTCTATATTCTTCGGCTCAATAAATACCTCGTATCCTGCTGCTTTTACAGCCTCTACACACGCATCCACATCATCTGTTGCGAATGCGAAATGACGAATCACACCTTTGCCCGGTGCATCATCTCCATCGTTAAAAATCTCAACAATTCCGTTTCCGGTATCAAGCATTATTCCTGCCTGCCATTCCCTTGCGACCGGGATTCCCAGAATGTTTTTGTAGAAATCTATTGTCTTTTCATATTCCTCTGTGCTGCTGCACTTCATTGATACGTGATGTATACCTTTTATTAAGCTCATTGTTTTTCTCCCTTTAATTTTTTGGAGCTGTTTTGTGATTTATGGTGATTTCAGCTACTTTTTCCCGCTATTTTTCCGGCTTTTGGGCTGAATTTTAGGAGCTGTTTTGGAGATTTCTGCGGTTTCAGCTACTTTTCTCGCTATTTTTCCGGCTTTTGGGCTGAATTTTAGGAGCTGTTTTGGAGATTTCTGCGGTTTCAGCTACTTTTCTCGCTATTTTTCCGGCTTTTGGGCTGAATTTTAGGAGCTGTTTTGGAGATTTCTGCAGTTTCAGCTACTTTTCTCGCTATTTTTCCGGCCTTTGGGCTGAATTTTGGATGCTGTTTTAAAAGTTTTAGGAATTACAGCTCCCCAGTGCCTGCCTACTATGCTATCAACCTATGGCTATTGTACATTATGTCAATTTAGTCCTACTTAGTAAAATGATGTGAGAGTCAAAAGGTATCCAATTCAGGATCCCTTAAATCATATTATATCTATAAAATTTTCTATTGTCCATATATACAGACGATTATGATTGCGGCCACGCCTGCCTTTGCGCTTTCTCAAAATCGCCCTGCTCACTGCTAAATGCACCATCATCGCATAAATCCAGCACTGTTTCATCCTTCAGATACAAAACAAGCGTTTTTTCAGTCTCATCATCATCACCGCTTTTCCATATGTACCTTTCTACATCTGAAAAATCATACTGTTTTTCCTTAAAATGAACCAATGTTATTTTCTGCGTTGTATAGTTTATTTCATAATACCACAGTCTTGCCGATGCCAGTATACAGATAAATCCCGCTATTCCTATGACCATGGCAGTTTTTAGGGTTGCATTTAATATGGCTGATGGTTTAAAAAAAGCATATCCTGCCAATGGTACAATCAAGCCTGCTACAACCATTACAAAAAAGGCCGGTATTCCTATAAAACGTTCAAGTATCTGCCCGCTTACCATTTCACGTTCCACGGCGTCCTCTGCTACTCCCAGAAACACCACGCAAAACAAAAGGCTGACCAACGGTATAAGAAGAAATTTAAATATGTTTAAAAAACTATCTGTGAAAGTTAATATCATTTCAACAGGCTTTAGCTTTCCCACCAGGCGGCAGATAAAATATTTCTTTTTTATCCATGCGGTGGCATACGTTACGACAACGCTCAACACGGCAATAATCAGCCCATACCCCTTTGAATCTGAGAATATGGCACACAAAAAATACTCTGCCAAAAAAATTATCCTGTATTTGCGTATTTTTTTTGAAATAATCCCGAAATAGCAATCCACCGAAAGTGCGTGCTGCCCTATAAACTGATAAATATCATTGCCGGTCATATCATCAGCCAAATTTGCTTCCACTCTCAGATATTTCTTATAAAACGAATCTGTAAAAAAATAAACAGCCAACACTGCAGCCCACTTAAAGATGTCATCACTTTCAAATATGATGAACATGCCTGCCATAAGACATATTACAAAAAGTACTCTCGCCTGCCTTATTGTTTTCACATTTCTATCTTCTATGCCCTCTGCAAAAATTTCTTCCGCTTTATCCATTTTCTTCCTCCAGTAATTCCCTGAGATTCTTATTTTTATTTCCTAAATCATCATTTAATATCTGTTCCCTGTCCCCGAATTTAACAAGCCTGCCATTATCAAGCAATCCGATATAGTCAGTTATGTCATTGACCTCCTCAACCAGATGCGTGCTGATTATGATGCTTATGTTTTCTTTTTCTATTGTTCGGATCAAAAGCTCCCAGATGTCTGTTTTTACGACCGGGTCCAGATTTGCCATAGGCTCATCCAAAAGCAGAAGCTTTGGGTGCCTTGCCAGAGCAAAAGCCAGTTGGAGCTGCATCTGTTTTCCTGTTGAAAGCTCCTCAAATTTTGTCGTATATTCTTCCTTGGTGAACTCCATCATTTCAAGCATTTCATCAAAATGCTTCTGATCCCATCTGCTGTAAAGACAGCTTAACAGCCTGATATTTTCGTCAGCCCTAATCCCGCCTATACACCAGCTTCTTCCACCGACATATGCCACCTCATCATGATACAGAATGTCAATTGCTTTCATTCCGGTGACATCAATATCATTCCATAATACCTTTCCACTCAGTGGTTCAATACGTCCGTACACTAAATCAAAAAGCGTAGTTTTTCCTGCGCCATTTCTTCCCAAAAGTGTCATGAGATATCCGTCATCCAGTGAAAAGCTGACATTTTCCATAGAAAAGGTTTTCGTACTGTAAGATAAATTTTGAACCTCTAGCATGTTTCCTCCTCCCAAAGTATCCTCACCATATCAATAAACTCTGCTTCATCAAGCTCTGCCGCCTTTGCCTTTTCTATAACCGCGGCAAGCTCCTCCTCCATACTTAAAGTACGTTTTTCCTCGAGATATGCCATATCCGGATTGTCCACGAAAAAGCCCTTTCCAGGCACCGAATATATCATTTTCTCCTTTTCCAGCTCCTCATATGCTTTTTTCGTGGTAATGACGCTGACCTTAATGTCCGCTGAAAGCGCCCTTATCGATGGAAGCGCATCATCCTTATTCAATTTTCCGGCAAGTATTGCCTCCTTTATCTGCGTGGCAATCTGCTCATAAATGGGTGTTCCGCCCTTAGACTGTATGGAAATATTCATTTCTGCCTCCAGTAGTTCTTACCATGTCTATCACAAGTATAGTACCTGACAAAATCCCTGATATACATCCAAGCTTATAGAACTCATTGTCTATTCCTGCAAAATCAGAAAAGCTGCCATTTGTAACAATAGTCATTAAGCAGACAAACAACCCTGTGTCTATAACAATTTTTACCAACGCAATAAAAGTCTCATATATTTTTACAGACTTTGAAACACTCGCGTCAGCTAAACACTTTTCTAAATTTCTGCTGTCTTCTGCCGCTTTCCAAAAGATATCATTTATCGAAAAGTGTGCAAGAATTATGATATATGAAATAAAACATACCGCCACATAAAGCGGATGTGAAAAAAGCTCCAGCTTTCTGTGCCTTATCACAATAAACGCAGTATTTATAAGAAGAGGAACACTTAAACACAGTAAATCAAGCATCACCTCTGTCAAAAATCTTGTTTTTCTTTCCTTCTTTGAAAAGGGTAAAAGCTCATTTATCTCGAGGCTTCTAAATACTGCAATGGATAGCATAAACAGAAATCCGGCAAATATAAACCCCAACATGCCGCACAGTGTTGTCACAAGTAATACGATAAATGCCAAACCGATATGCCCCGGTGAACTGGATAACCATATCTTTTTTCTCTCAAAATAATCCCTGATCATTGCTCATCACCACTTTCTTTTATTATCTCTTTCTTCTGTACGTAGTACATGATTTCTTTGAGCTCTGCATATCTCATATGCTGCCTGATTTCATGATTAATTTTTGCGGTTATTTTTGTTTCATCATATCTTATCAGCAATTCATTCGAGCTTTCGCTTAAACGCCCTCCGACTACAAGCTCCTTCGGTATCCTCTCAAGCAGTGTCTTGTCCCCGGAAACAAGTCTGTAGGAATCCCTAAGCTCATCCAGCGAACCGTAATAGAATTTGCTTGTGGTATTGTCTTTCTTTTGCAGCCATAAAATATAATCTGCGAAATGCTCAAGCTCCTCGACCAGATGTGTCGCATAAATTATGCATTTATTTTCATCTGCTGCAAGCTCCCTTATGGTTTCATAAAATTTATCACGAAATTCAACATCCAGATTTCCCGTAGGTTCATCAAAAAAGTACACCTGCGCATCATAGCTCTGTGCAAATGCAAGCTGCAGCAGTATCTTCTGCCCCTGTGAAAAATCCGAGGCATTCATAATATCCTTTTTACTTTTAGAAATTCTAAGAGGTACGCCCGGAAAATCGATAAGACCATACTGCTTAAGAAGAGCCTCATATTTTTTCTGATTAAATCCGTCGTAATATCTGCCGTAATATTTTCCTATCGAGACAGCAGATATTTTTTCCATAAACGGCAATTCACTAAATACATAAGCTATTTTCTTCTTGTATTCCTTCTCATCCTTCTGCAGACACGCACCGCCTATCACAATACCGGTGTCTGTCGAATCAGACTCTTTCATCCCCATAAGAACAGAAAGAAGTGTTGACTTGCCACAGCCGTTCTTTCCTATCACACCTACAATGCTTCCACCCGGCACTTCAAATGAAATATTGTCCAGCTTGAATTTGTCAAATGTTTTACTGACATTTCTGACTATCAGTGCATTATTCATAAGCTACTCCTTTGTATGCAAATGACATTTTTTACTTAGCCATTTATTCACTTGCGATTTATTCATTTTGCGTTTTTTGACCCGCCTGTTATATACACAGTATATACAGTTATATACAGGCTGTCAATATACTTTTATCCCCTATATATTTTCAATTTTATTTTCTTGTACTACCGGTAAAATATGCAAGTGATATGGTGTAGTTTGTTTAAACCTGTTATACTAGGATATATCAGAAAATAAGTACAATCTACAGGAGGATTATCATGATAATAAAAAACGGCATTGTAGCAGACCCTGCATCAGGTCTCTACGAACAGATGGATATACTTGTAAAAGATGGAAAAATAGTAAAAATAGCACCTGACATCTCATGTGCGTCAGATGCTGCTGCAACTGAAAAAGAAGAAATAATAGATGCATCCGGAATGATTGTCGGACCTGGACTTATCGACACACATGTGCATTTCCGTGATCCGGGCTTCACATACAAGGAGGATATCCACACCGGTTCCCTGGCTGCCGCAAAGGGTGGCTTCACAACTGTCGTGTGCATGGCAAACACAAAGCCTACAGTGGACAATGTGGATACTCTAAAGGACAACCTCACACGTGGAAAGCAGGAAAAAATCCGCATGTATCAGGCCGCTGCAATATCGCACTCCCTCAAAGGACAGGATGAGGTTGACATGGCAGCTTTAAAGGAAGCCGGAGCATGTGGCTTTACCGATGACGGCATCCCGCTTACAAATGCTGCTTTCAGCTACAGAGCCATGCAAAATGCTGCGAAGCTGGATATGCCGATAAGTCTCCATGAGGAGGACCCTGCATTTATCAAAAACAACGGCATCAACCATGGAAAAGTATCTGACGCTCTCGGTATCTACGGCTCACCATCCATCGCTGAGGAAGCCCTTGTCGCAAGAGACTGTCTGCTTGCACTGCGCAGTGGCGCCGACGTTGTAATACAGCACATCAGCTCCGGTGTATCTGTTGATATAGTCCGCACCTACAAAAAGCTTGGTGCAAGGCTCCATGCCGAAGCCACTCCACATCACTTCACACTGACTGAGGATGCTGTCTTAGAGCACGGCACCCTTGCCAAGATGAATCCGCCTCTTCGCACTGAAGCAGACCGTCAAAAGATTATAGAGGGACTTATCGATGGCACAATAGACCTTATCGCAACAGATCATGCGCCTCACAGCACCGAGGAAAAATCAAAGCCTGTAACCGAAGCTCCAAGCGGTATCATCGGTCTTGAGACATCTCTTGCTCTTGGTATCACAAGCCTTGTCAAACCTGGACATCTGAGCATGCTTGGGCTTTTGGAAAAGATGACTATCAACCCTGCCAGGCTGTACCACATGCCTTACGGTACTATCTCAGAGGGTGCTGCTGCAGATTTTGTCATCTTTGATCCTGATGAAAAATGGGTACCATGCGAATATGCATCAAAATCATCAAACACACCTTTCACCGGCATGGAACTGACCGGTAAGGTTAAGTACACCGTATGCGGTGGAAATGTGATTTATTCGGATAAATAAATTGTGTATGCACTATTAAAAAAGCAGATTGTGAACTCATGTGTTCACAATCTGCTTTTTTCTACTTTTCCACCAGCTCCGGGCAGTCTCCATAGTGCCTCTGCAATGCATTCAAGTCCATGATCATCACATAAAATACTCTGCCATTGCGCACTGAATCCACTATCCTGCCATGATCGAGCACTGAAATATATGTGCCGTCTGCTTTTCGCATATGAAAGAAAATATAATCATTTGAGTGTCCTCCGTCGATCTGCGACCATATTCTTTTAAACCAGTTCAGTTGCTCACCCGCTCGAGGAGGCAAATACTTTCTACATGCGTCGTATGAGAAAACTGATCAAACGCCTGCCAATTTATGAGTTCATACTTCTCCTCACACAGTATCTTCAAATCCCTTGCCAATGTTGCCGAATCGCAGCTCACATATACAATCCTCTCCGGTGACATCGCAAGCATTGTGTCCAGACACTTCTCATCGCAGCCCTTTCTTGGAGGGTCAACAACTATCACATCCGGGCGAAGCATATCTGTACGTCCGGTGGATGCTGTATCATCAGTGATTTTCTCAGTTTTCTTTGCATTCTCATAAAACTGTGGCAGCACCTCCTCAGCCTTTCCTACGAAAAACTGTGCATTTGTGATGCCATTGAGCTTCGCATTGTTTTTGGCATCCTCGATTGCCTGAGGCACTATTTCCACTCCGTACACCTGCTTTGCCTTCTGTGACAAAAAGAGCGATATGGTACCGATACCACAGTAGAGATCCCAGACATTTTCATTTCCTGTGAGCCCTGCAAATGCGAGTGCCGTGCTGTAAAGCTTTTCTGTCTGCTTCGGGTTTACCTGATAGAACGACTGTGGCGAAATCTGATACGTGATACCTGTCCCCTGTGGTGTAAAATCAGGGTAAGAAAGCAGATGGATGGTGTCCTCAATATATGGTCTGCCCCATATGCAGACCGTCTTTTTGCCGAGGATGACATTTGTGTTTTCCTTGTTAATATTGTAGGAAATGGAAGTCATTCCATCGATTTTTGAGAGTCTTTCGCACAGTATATCTGCTGCATTCCCGGCTCGGCGTTTTGCTTCAAGACTGTCCCCATTTATCACAAGACACACCATAATCTGCTTTGATGTAAATCCATATCTGATAAGCACATGGCGCACGAGCCCTTTGTGTGTGTTCTCGTCATACGGTGTGATGCCGCACTCATTCATCCATTCCTTTATGATGTCGAGTATCTCTTTGTTTTGCGGCACCCCAAGCCTGCAGTCCTCAACCGGAATGATATTGTGGCTTCGCGATGCATAAAAGCCTGTCACTATATTGCCATCCCTGTCATATCCCACCGGAAACTGTGCCTTGTTGCGGTAGCGGTATGGATTGTCTGCGCCAACAGGCGGCTGCATTTTACTGTCCAGCTTTGCCTCGGAAAATCCACCTATACGCATGAGATTGTTGCGCACCTTATTATTTTTAAATTCAAGCTGCTTTTCATAGGAGAGCGCCTGTATCTGGCAGCCGCCACATCTCTTGTGCAGCTCACATTGCGGCTCAACGCGAAAAGTGGAAGGAGTCTTAATCTCTTCCACTCTTGCGTAGCCATAGTTTTTCTTTAATTTTGTTGCGCGGGCTGTTATGACGTCACCAATCAGTGCATCCTTTACGAAAAAGGTCATGCCATCATAATGTCCGATACCCTCGCCATCTGTTCCCATATCTGTTATTTCAAGTTCAAATATGTCATTTTTTTTCATGCTTTTCTCTTCTTTATTTTATATATAATTACTCTTTATAATGTTTGTATCCGGCACAAGCTTTCACACCAAAAATCACACCATAGCTATATTTAATATTGTCCGCTTTTTACACACTTGTTCTGCGGAAATTTGTCTCCATAAATCTGTTGTAGCCCTGCCACTTTGTATCGTTTTCAGGCACATTTACAAGCAGCTCCCTGAAGGTCTCCATCTTGGCATCTATGTTGTCTGCAAAGCTAAGTGCCAGTGCCTCGACAAGTGCCGGCTTTTTCGGAGAGCCAAACTCAAGCTCGCCGTGGTGGGCAAGTATGCAGTGCTTCAGCTCGTTTGCGAGCACTTCCGGGAAGCCGTCGATGCTCTTAATCGCATCGCCTACCCACTCTGCACCAATCATGATATGTCCGAGGAACTGACCAGCGTCTGTATAGTCATTCTCCGGGAAAGTAGAAAGCTCCTTTAATTTTCCGATATCATGGAAAATAGCTGCTGTAAGAAGCAGGTCACGGTTTAAAACCGGATACATTTTTGCAAAATAATCACAGTTCTTCGTCACACCGAGTGTATGCTCCAAAAGACCTCCTACAAAGCCGTGGTGCACGCTCTTTGCGGCTGAATGGAACTTGAAACGGCGCTCAAACTCCTTATTGTCAAAAAAGCTATGTAAGAGCTGTGACAGGTACTGATTCTTTACAGAACCGATAAAGCCCATGAGTTCCTTATACATGACCTCGACATCCTTATCGCTGACCGGCAGATAATCCGCAGGGTCATATTCTCCCTCGTTTACCTTTCTCGCACGCTTTATGGAACACTGCAAATTGCCCTGAAAGCTTGTGATATCACCGGTTATGGCTATGTAATCCATTGCATCAAATTCCTCAATGCCTACTGAGCCCACATCCCATATCTTGGCATCCAGCGTGCCTGTCTTATCCTGCAGGATAACATTGTCATAAGGCTTTCCGCTTTTGGTCATGGCTGTCTGCTTGCTCTTGCATAAAAAAATCTCATTGATTCTCTCTCCCTCGCGGAGAGTTGAAATATACTTCATATATCCTCCTAATTTCGGCTAATTCATCACTCCGATTTTCACCTGACAGGTAATCTCCGTGTAGCCGTTGCTTCCTTTTCTCTTTACTTTCAGATTGCAGGTATCCTCAGGCTTTTGCTTCATAAGCTGTGTGTTGTACGCGGACACATTCGACACCTCTGTATTGTTTACCGCAACTATCACATCTCCGCTTTGAAGCCCCGAGACAAATGCCGGTGAATCCATGGTAACCTGCTTTATATAAACACCCTTTGGGATGTTATATCTGTTTGCTATTTTTTCTGTAACTGTAGTACAGGTGATGCCTATGTACGGCACATCTGCGCCGCTCTCGAGCTTTTCAATGGCAGGTGACAAGTCGCTTATGCTGACAGCCGTGAGCGTATTGTTTTCCTCCGCCGGATTGAAATCCTGCAGCGAAAGCCCTATGACCTGACCATCTGTATTAATCAGTATACCACTCTGTAACTTGTTGCTTGCGATATCTGTGGTGATCACCGAGTAATTGTTGTCCTGCGCCGACAGCTCGTTGGTTGTTGACGTTACAAGACCTGTGAGAATGGCATAGTTTGCCTCAAGCGCAATGACAGATGCTCCTCTTGAAACAATATTTGAATTACCAAGCTCCGCAACCGCTATAGCCCCTATTGTGGCGTTGTCTAGAAGTGACTTATCCACGGAAATGATTGCTATACCTGTATTGCTGTCATACTTGACCAGCGCAGCATCAGCCACCATGTCGTTTACAAAGGTTACACTAAGCTTATCCGCCTTATCCACTACATTTTTCTCTGTCAGAATGATTAGCTGCTTTCCATTGTCCCTCAGTATCACTCCCACTCCCTGACCCTCGGTCTCATAGGAATTGTTGAAAATATCAGTGGCATCTGTCACACCCGTGACTCCTACTACAAATTTCGTAGCTGTGGCTCCTACTCTGTAAAGCTGGTTCTGCACTGCCTGATAATCTGCGAGTGTAGGCTGATAGGTCTGCGAAGACGGCTCCGAAGAAGTGCCGGACTCTGTGCTTTGTGTACCATTTTCACTATATGCATCACTGCTGTCATCTATGCCTGACTGCTGTGTGGCTGTCTGCACATCATTATTATTTTTTCCATCTGAAGCTTTTTTTGATTGTCTGTTGATAACCGGCAGAAATATAGCAAAAACAATGCTTGCAGCCACTGCAAATGCCACTCCGCAGAGTGCTGCTGTGCCTGCTTTTTTTGCAAGTCTTTTTTTATTCAGCGGTTTATCCTTTATCTTTTCTCTGATAAATTGCTCCATATTGTCACCCTGATTAGATGTCTTTAGTTACTATCTTACATTATATTCTGAATTATATTGCGTTGCAACCATATTTTTTCTTTGAGTACAGGCTTTGAGTACGGGCTTGCGGCATGTATCCGCCGGACTGCTGCACTGCTCCCAACGGTGCGAATAGCGCAGTGGCTTAGATACTGTAGGATTATGCTCATAACACAGAAATGCCACGGCATGGATGCCGGGGCAAGGAGCTATCGAGCCATGGAAGGCGAGTAGCGACGGTTTCGTCATGTATAGAAAAAGTAAATGCATAATCCATACAGAATCTTAGTCACGCAGCGTAGCACCGTTGGGAGCAGTGCAGCAGTCCGGCGGGTACATGTCGCAAGCCCTTACTTTTTGGCTCGTTTAACAAACTGGTTTGTTATGTATTAAACTTTATGTTATCATCTTGTAATTATCATTTAATACATATTTATTATGGTTTTTTTGAAGATTTTCAGCTATAATATGATAAGCTATACAGTAAATATGAATTTAATATTCAACTACCGAAATATAAGGATATAGAAATGAATAAAAAAGTTTACAAAACATTGGAATATAACAAAATTCTCACCATGCTAAGCAGCTACGCAGCATGTGAGGAGACAAAGAAAAGGTGTCTTTCGCTTGAGCCTATCACCGATTTATACGAAATCAGACATCTGCAGACCACCACTGCCGATGCACTAAGCCGCCTGTACAAGGACAGCGGAGTGTCCTTCGTTGGCATACACAATGTACATGCTTCCCTAAAGAGGCTTGATATCGGTGGTGCACTGAATACGACCGAGCTTCTTCGCATCTGCAGTCTTTTGGAGGTTGCAAAGCGCGTGAAGGCCTATGGCAGAAGTGCCATGGATAATGAGAAGCAGGATTCTCTCTCCGGTCTGTTTGCAGGGATTGAACCGGTTTCTGCGCTCTGCGATGAGATTAAGAGGTGCATTTTATCTGAGGAAGAGATTGCCGATGATGCGAGTCCTGAGCTTTTTAAGATAAGAAAGAGCATACGCGGCATGAACGACAGAATCCATGCGCAGCTCACCAAGCTCATGAACAACAGCACAACAAGGACATATCTGCAGGATGCGGTTGTGACCATGCGCGACGGCAGATATTGTCTGCCTGTAAAGGCTGAGGCTAAGGGCAATGTACCCGGCATGATGCACGACCAGTCATCTACCGGCTCTACCCTTTTTATCGAGCCGATGGCTGTCGTCAATTTGAATAATGAGCTCAAGGAGCTTTTCATAAAGGAGCAGGAGGAGATTGAAAAAATCCTTGCAGCGCTCAGCGACAAGGTTGCCATGAATGCGGCTGCTTTGGAGCAGGACTATGAGATTCTTTCAGAGCTTGACTTCATTTTTGCAAAGGCAAATCTGGCTAAATCATACAACGGTGTAGCACCTGAGTTCAACACCGAGGGGCATATCAATATCAGAAAGGGCCGTCATCCGCTTTTGGATGCTAAAAAGGTGGTCCCTATAGATGTACGGCTCGGCGAGGAATATAAGCAGCTCATCATCACCGGACCAAATACCGGCGGTAAAACGGTTTCACTAAAGACTGTCGGACTTTTGACTCTCATGGGTCAGGCAGGTCTTCACATTCCTGCGGCTGACAGGTCAAAGCTCGCCATCTTTGAGGACGTCTTTGCGGATATAGGCGATGAGCAGAGTATTGAGCAAAGTCTCAGTACCTTCTCGTCTCACATGACCAATATCGTAAAAATTCTTGAAAAAGCTGACGACAGAAGCCTTTGCCTGTTCGATGAGCTCTGCTCGGGAACCGACCCGACAGAGGGTGCGGCACTTGCCATCTCAATTTTAAACAGACTGCACCAGTATGGCGCCATCACCATGGCCACCACACACTACAGCGAGCTGAAGGTGTATGCGCTTTCCACAGACGGTGTGGAAAATGCCTGCTGTGAGTTCAATGTGGAGACTTTAAGCCCTACCTACCGCCTGTTAATCGGTATTCCTGGAAAGAGTAACGCATTTGCAATCTCATCAAAGCTTGGTCTGGACGAAAACATCATCGAGGATGCAAAAAGCAGAATTAATGATAATGACCTTGATTTTGAGGATCTGATTGCAAGCCTCGAATCGCAGCGACAAACTATCGAAAAGGAACAGCTTGAAATCAACAGCTACAAGGCCGAGATTGAAAAGCTCAAGAAACAGCTCGAAGAGAAAAATGAGCGCATAGACAAGAGCAAAGACAAGATTTTACGCGAGGCAAATGAGGAAGCCTACAAGATACTGCAGGATGCAAAGGAACTTGCCGACAAAACCATCCGCAATTTCAACAAATACGGACAGGGACAGGCTCCTATGAGCCAGATGGAAAAGGAGCGCTCTGCCCTTCGTGACAAGATGAATGACAAGGAAAAGAAACTGTCAGACATCAAGAAAAACACTGCCAAGGCAAATCACAAGGCGCCTAAGAAGCTGCGCATCGGTGATTCTGTGCTTGTGCTCTCCCTCAATCTGAAGGGAACTGTCCACACTCTGCCAAACGCCAAGGGCGATTTGTATGTGCAGATGGGTATACTGCGCTCGCTGGTTAATATTAATGACCTCGTGCTCTTAAACGACGATGTCTCTCATGCCAAGAAGTATGGCGGCAGCGGAAGCAAGATAAAGATGAGCAAATCGCTGTCAGTTTCATCAGAAATCAACCTGATTGGAAAGACTACGGATGAGGCACTTGCTCTCTTGGATAAATACCTAGACGACGCATATATCGCTCATCTTTCATCAGTACGCATTGTCCACGGAAAAGGCACCGGTGCACTGCGAAAGGCTGTGCATGGACTCCTTAAGAGGACAAAAACTATTGCGGAATACCATCTCGGTGAGTTTGGTGAGGGCGATGCCGGAGTAACCATCGCAACCTTTAAATAACGACAATTTACTTTTACGGAATATAAATAATTTTTAAGAAGGAGATTAGAAATGGCTGTTAAACAGAAAATACTGATAGTAGACGACGACAACAATATAGCAGAGCTTATATCTCTATATCTGACCAAGGAATGCTATGACACCAAAATCGTAAATGACGGTGAGCAGGCTCTTATCGCGTTTGAGCACTACAAGCCAAACATGCTTCTTTTGGACCTCATGCTTCCGGGCATAGACGGCTATCAGGTATGCCGTGAGATACGTGCAAAGTCCGATGTGCCGATTATCATGCTCTCCGCAAAGGGCGAGGTATTTGACAAGGTTTTAGGCCTGGAGCTTGGCGCCGACGACTATATACTCAAGCCCTTTGACTCAAAGGAGCTTGTGGCAAGAGTCAAGGCCGTGCTCAGACGCTTCCAGCCTGCAAAGCCGGAGGCCTATGCTTCCGTAGATATCAAGTGTGTGGAGTACCCAGGGCTTATTGTAAATCTGTCCAACTACTCTGTCACTTATGACGGACAGCAGATTGATATGCCGCCGAAGGAGCTTGAGCTTTTATATTTTCTTGCCTCGTCTCCAAATCAGGTGTTTACAAGGGAGCAGCTTCTGGACAACATATGGGGCTATGAATATGTCGGCGACACCCGCACTGTCGATGTGCATGTAAAGCGTCTCCGCGAGAAAATCAAGGACAAGCCAACCTGGCGTATCGCAACTGTCTGGGGCATCGGATACAAGTTTGAGGTAAAATAAATAATGAAGCATACCATCTACACTAAAATGTTAATCAGCTATCTGATTTACGGTGTCATCGCTTTTTTCATTATATGCACATTTACACAGCATCTCACCACAGACTATATTGAAAAGCAGGAGGCATCCAATCTCTACAGGGAAGCCTCCATCATTGCAGGTGATTACGCCGCCGAATACTTTGACTCATCCATGTCGCTTAGCGATTTCCAGAATCACATGAAAATCGTAGCCGACTATATGGATGCCAAGGTATGGGTGGTCAGCCCTGACGGTGAGCTGCTCATGGACTCAGATGATCCGTCAATAGGCATTGATATCCAAAATGACAGTTCTAAGCCTGTAGTGATAAATGGCTTTGATGTCACCGATTTTGGCAGCAACAACTATATGATTGGAGATTTTTATGGCTCCTTCAAGCATAAGATGCTGTCCGTATTTTCCCCGGTAAATGTCTCGTACCAGAATATCGGCTACATAGTCATTCACAAGACAATGAGCCATATCACGGCAGGTGTAAACGGTTTTATGAATATCTCCTTTTACACTGTAGCGCTCATTTTTGCCTTTGCATTTGTTCTGCTTTTCATGATGAGCCGCTCCATTTACCGTCCTATCTCCAAAATCACAAAGACCGCAAAGAAGTATGCAAAGGGTGATTTCACTGCCCAGATTGATGTACATTCCAATGACGAAATCGGCTATCTGGCAAACACACTAAACTACATGGCAACTGAGCTTGATACGCTTGAGGAGGATCAGCGCAAGTTTGTTTCCAACGTGTCACACGACTTCCGCTCCCCTCTTACCTCGATAAAGGGCTACGTGGAGGCTATGCTGGACGGAACCATCCCTGTTGAGATGCAGGATAAGTATTTAAATATCATACTTTTTGAGACCGAGAGGCTTAATAAGCTCACCAAGAGTCTTATCGATCTGAACCAGTTCGGTCATCACGGCATACACCTGGATATTGCTGATTTTGACATCAATACAATGATCCGCACGACAATCCTTACCTTCGAGGGTAAATGCAGTGAAAAGGGCTTAAGCTTTGACCTGCTGCTCACCGGAAAAGAGCTTTTCGTGCGCGGTGATATGGTCAAAATCCAGCAGATTCTTTACAACCTGATTGACAACGCTGTGAAGTTTTCAAATAATGATTCGAGTATCAAGATTGAGACGAGTATCAGAAATGAAAAGGTGTTTATATCAGTAAAGGATCACGGTATCGGTATCCCAAAGGACAGCCTTTCAAAGATCTGGGAACGCTTCTACAAGAGTGATTTATCCCGTGGAAAGGATAAGCGCGGTACGGGACTTGGCCTGTCTATAGTTAAAGAAATCGTGCAGGCGCATGGTGAGAATATAAATGTGATAAGCACTGAGGGTGTGGGAACTGAGTTTATATTTACGCTGCCGCTCAGCAAAAAAGAAGGGTGAGCACAGCTCATCATATGATAGGTGTGGTGGGCGCCTCGCTTTTTAGGTTGTGAGGTTGCCGGCATAGCACACAGTATATTCCTCAGAAAAATGTGAAGTCAGCCGCGGTTGTTTGTCCGGGCAGATTACGGTTTTATTTACATTTTCTTTCTTTTTTACTTTATGGAACTCCGCGGCAGTTCACATTTTTCTTCGGAACACACTGTATGCTCTCCGGCTAATTCAGGTTTACGAGCGAGGCGCTTTGCTGCCTTGCATTCTGGCAGTGCCGGACTTATTTCACTGGCGTGAAATATTGTCCGGCACTTTTTACTTTTTAAATTTAAAGCTCATTTCACTTATGCGAAATGAGCTTATTTAATAGTTATATATTGTTTATAAATATTCTGAGCCGCCTTGAAAACACAATAAAAACTGATTTTAAATAATGACGCTTATATCACATTTTTATGGCTCATATTTGCTGCCGGCCGAATCGGTTACTGTGTAGTCGCCGCCGGATATGTCGGCTGTGGTTTCAAAGTCTGTGATGTCCTGATTTACGATACCATCGAACAGGTCATATGTGAAGGTGTAGCCCTGTGCCGATACTGCTTTGACATATATTTTGATATTGCTTGCAGCTGTGACAGGGATTAAGTCTTCGATTTTGACTGTGCCTTCGAGGCTATGGAGCTTACCGTCGTCCTCTTTTGAGGCATCAGAGGTATCATTTTCCGTGTCATTCTTTGAGCCATCTTTTTTGGCATCATCCTTCCGACTTAAAGCAGATGTGATGGAGTCTGTGTCTGCAGAGTCTGCACTATCCGTGCCGTTTTCTGCCAACAGCTGTCGGATATCGTATGTCTTTAGCTCTGTATCTGAGCTTGCAACTACGAGCTGCACACTGTTAAAGTCAAAGTAATCATTTCCCATGACCGCTACATCTACATCCGTGCCAAGCTTTATGCTGCCATTGTCAAAGGTTGGTTTATCGGCAAGTATGCCGGATGCTACATTTTTGAACACTGATGTCACACCTTCAAACTTATCGAGCACCTCTGTGCTTCTCTTATTTCCGTCAACAAACAGAAATGTCACATTGCCTGCATAGTCCTCTGACAGCGGAAGTGTGGCCTCGCCCGTATACTTGATGCCGTCTAGCTCGAGCGGTATCTCGTTTGTACCGAAAAATACACTGGTTTTTGTATCCTCTGTGTACTCCTTTGGCACCACCGAGACAGAGACTGTGTATGTCTTATCGGTAAAGTCTGCACTTTTTAAGGAAATATCCCAGTCTGTTATGAGGCTGGCCTCCTCCTCAAGGGTGGACTTGATATCATCCTGCATGGTCTGCACATCGGAAAGTATCACCGATGTGTTGTCTGAGGTGTATGACATCTGTGTCTCGAGCTTTTTTATCCTGTTATTAAGCAATACTGCCCCCGCAATAAGTGCGGCGAGCAGTATTATGGTAATCGCATTGAAAATATTTTTTTTCAAATTCATATTATAGTGTTATTCCTCATCTTCCTCTGCAGCCACAGCTATTCCAAGCTCCTCAAGCTGCTTTGGATCAACAGTTCCGGGTGCCTCTGACATGAGGTCCGAAGCGTCCTTTACCTTAGGGAATGCAATAACCTCCTTGATATTGTCTGTATGCAGCATATGCATGCAGATACGATCAACACCGAAGGCAAGTCCTGCGTGTGGCGGTACGCCATATGAGAATGCATCAAGCAGGAATCCAAACTGCTCATGTGCACGCTCCTTTGTGAAGCCAAGCACCTCAAACATCTTCTCCTGGATGTCATCCTGATGGATACGCACTGAGCCTCCACCGAGCTCTGTACCATTGAGTACGATATCATATGCCTTTGCACGAACTGCGCCCGGATCTGAGTCTATCTTGTCCCAATCCTCCTCCATAGGCATAGTGAATGGATGATGCATTGCCATAAATCTGTTTTCCTCATCAGACCACTCAAGGAGTGGGAACTCTGTTACCCAGAGAAAATTGTACTTGTTCTCATCAATCAGGCCAAGCTCAGCTCCGAGCATGAGACGAAGCGCTCCAAGTACATTCCATACTATTTTATTCTTGTCTGCTGCGAAAAGGAGTAAATCTCCCGGCTTTCCGTTCATCTTTGCAACAAGTGCATCAAGCTCAGCTTCTGTCATAAACTTGGCAAATGATGACTTGTATGTGCCATCCTCATTGATGCACAGATAAGCAAGTCCCTTTGCTCCACAGCCCTTTGCGTGCTCTACAAGCTTGTCAATCTTCTTACGAGGCATCTTTGCCTGTCCCTCTACATTGATACCGCGGACAGAGCCACCGTTTTCAAGAGCTCCTGTGAATACTCCAAAGCCACAGTCCTTTACCACATCCGAAACATCGCAAAGCTCCATACCAAAGCGTGTATCAGGCTTGTCAGAACCAAATCTGTCCATAGCCTCCTGCCAAGGCATACGCTTAAACGGAATCTCAACATCCACATTTATGACCTCTTTAAAAAGGTGCTTTAACAGTCTCTCATTTACCTCGATTACATCATCGATATCTACGAATGAAAGCTCCATATCTGCCTGTGTAAACTCAGGCTGTCTGTCTGCACGCAGATCCTCGTCACGGAAGCATCGTGCAATCTGGAAATATCTGTCATAGCCTGAAGCCATCAGAAGCTGCTTAAAGAGCTGTGGTGACTGTGGAAGCGCATAAAAATGTCCGTGGTGTATACGGCTTGGCACGAGATAATCTCTTGCTCCCTCCGGTGTAGACTTGCAAAGGATTGGTGTCTCTATCTCCAAAAAGCCCTCGTTTGCCATAAAGTCACGCATCACACGAAGCACATTGCTTCTGAGCATGAGATTTCTCTGGATATCAGGACGGCGAAGATCCAGATAACGGTATTTAAGTCTGATGTCCTCGCTGGTCTTTGAATTCTCCTCAATCTGGAATGGAGGTGTCTGTGCCTCTGAAAGCACTCTGATTGATGTAGCGATAACCTCGATATCACCTGTCTTTAAGTTCTCATTGACAGCAGCTGTTCTCTTCTGGACAGTTCCCTCAACTGCGATGACGAACTCACTTCTTAAGGTGCCTGCCTTTTCAAAGCCCTCTGCACCTACATTTTCCTCGCCGAATACTATCTGAAGTATTCCGCTTCTGTCTCTTAAATCTACGAAAATGAGACTTCCTAAATTTCTTCTCTTCTGTACCCAGCCCATCACGGTGACCTTCTCACCGATATTGGCATTTGATACCTCTGTACATCTATGGCTTCTATGTAAGCCCTGCATTGATTCTGCCATTTTATACTCCTTATATTTCTAATATATATTTATTCTAATAACTGTTTGGTACCACTGCTACACAGCTAAACTGCTGCTTATCAGATTCCTATCTGTTAAAGAACTCAACAAACTCCTCGTAGCCCTCTTTCATAAGCTGCTCCTTCTGGAATTTCTTGTTCTTGTTCATGCGCACAACAAGCACCTGCTGTCCGTTTGCTCTTGCGTCTTTTGCCTGGTTCATGACATCAACAAGCTTGTCTGCCGGATATTTCTTCTCAACCAGATAAGCCACCTTCTTTGGACTCTCAGGAATCTTGAAGCCGCTCTCCATGAGAAGCAGGATAATTCTCTCAAAACCGATTGAAAAACCACAGGCCGGTACATCATTTCCGGTGAACTTTCCAATCATCTTGTCATATCGTCCGCCACCGCCACAGGCTGCGCCAAGCTCAGGCATTGATATCTCAAAAATAGTTCCTGTGTAGTAGCTCATTCCACGAACAAGTGTAGGGTCAAATACGAGCTCAAACTTTGCTCCCTTTGTGGCATTAACAGCCGTAGCTATCTCTGTCATATTTGTAACCACTTCTTCGTCTAAATATTCACCGAGCTTTTCTGAAAGTATATTTACACCCTCAGTGACATCCCTTGTCTGCTCCAAAAGCTTGAACAAATCAAGATATTTGTCAATATTTTCCTGTGGGTAGCCATCCTGTGCAAGCTCACTTGCAACACCTTCCACTCCTATCTTGTCCATCTTATCGAGTGTGATAAATACGCTGTCGTAGTCCTCCTCAGCGAAACCACTGTAAGCAGCCATTGCCTTTAGGATTCTTCTCTCGTTGATTCTTATCTCAAAGTTCTCGAAGCCGAGTCTGCCGATTGTGGTAGTGGTTGCTGTAATCAGCTCTATCTCTGCCAGATTGCTTGGCTCTCCGAGTATATCTATATCACACTGTGTAAACTGTCTGTAGCGGCCTCTCTGAGGTCTGTCTGCTCTCCACACACTGCCCATCTGAAGTGCCTTAAACGGCGATGGCAGGTTGTTGGCATTGTTTGAATAATATCTTGAAAGTGGCACTGTAAGGTCGTAGCGCATTCCAAAGTCTACTACATCCGACTCTTCCTTTGCTGTCTCCAGATTCAGCTTCTCGCCTCTCTTCATTACCTTGAAGATCAGCTTCTCATTTTCTCCGCCCTGCTTGCTTGTGAGATTTGCTATATTCTCCATGCATGGTGTCTCTATCGGTGTAAATCCAAAGCTTCTATATGTATCCTTGATCACACTTGTCACATAATCACGGATTTCCATCTCTGCAGGTAATATATCCTTCATGCCGTTGACCGGCTTTTTGCTCAGTGCCATTTGGTTTCCTCCATCTATATTAAAATATTGAATTCATTAGCTATTCTATTATACTTTTCGGTTTTGCAATCGTCAAGGGTTTATGGCAATTATACGGGCTGCAAGCCACGGGACCGCTAGGGCATACGCATATGCTTTGCTTTCACTACGCTTTGCCGCTAAGATACTGTACGGATTATGCTTTTTGCGCTTCTATGCTTGACGAAACCGTCGAAACGCGCCTTCCGTGGCGCGGTTCTCCTTGACTTGCCCTCCATGGCAAGTCATTTCTGTGCTTCATGTGCATAATCCTACAGTATCTAAGCGGCTTCGCTATTCGCTCAATCAAAACATATGCGTATGCCCTGGCGGTGTCGTGGCTTGCAAATGCTAATGCACATCTACTGTGGTGGATTGCAAATTCCGCACGGAGACAAGCCCATGGATTTTGCTTCATCAAGCGTTACCTCTGTGTCACTCTTTTTCAAGGTACGACAGCCCGCACGGTGATATTTCTTGCCGGTTGCTGTGATATGAACCATAGTCTCGCTGTTTGAGGAATCTGCAGCGCTATTTTCTGCTGCTGAGCTGTCTGAGCCTGATGATGCACTTCCTGTTGTACTGCCTGAAGAGCCGGATTCTCCTGCCCCGCTTCCAGCGCTGCTCTGCGAGCCTTCATTCTGCGGTGTATCCGTCTGAGCGCTCTGCTGCGGAGTGGTGCCATCCAGCCAGCTGTCACCATTCTCATAGTTTATTCCGACTCCGGGCTGCACATTATAGCAATATACATTAAAAAGTATGCCGCCACCGTTATCCTCAACCGACTTTGCCTCTATGAGAACGCCGTTTGCAACTAGATTGCTGCCCGAGAACATCGGAGTCACTCTGTAAAGCACATGATTTCCTGTATTGTTTACATAATCCGCTACCAGATTCTCAAACGGCAGCATGCCCTCCACATTCAGGTATCTCGTGCCGGTAATAAGGTTCTTCGGATTGGCATTCTCCCCGGCAAGCTGATAGCCAATAAGATGACAGCGATTATATAAATACCTGTCCTTTATCACATCATACTTCACCGTATGCCAGCCTGATGGCTTTATCATGCCTATCTTGCCACGCTCCTCAGTCGGCATGATATCTCTGCAGATATTGGCATAAGCCACACCGCATCTGCCAAGTGAATCCAAATCACTGTAATTTTCAAAAGCAGTGGTAGTCATATCGCTGTCCGAAAAAAAAGGCTCATTATTGTTTACAGCCACATATGCCTTGCCATCATATGCAGGAATCGCATCGAGGGGAACGTAGGAATTGTTATTTACCAGATCCTCCTGCGCCCCATCCACTTTATCCTTGCTGCCTAAAGCACCGGAAGAATCCTCACCTGCCACTTCAGCTACTGCGACATGCCCGGCACCTTCAGTGCCGGATAAATCAGTGGAGGCACAGCCTGTAAAAATTGTAGCAATTGCAAGTAATTCACATAGTGTAATTGCAGCTGTTTTCCTTAACTTTAGCCATATGTTCATATAAAATCACTCTTTCTATCAATCGATTGATATTGGATTTTCCCTAATCACAATAAATTAAATGAATACTTAAATTACTAAACCTAATATACTTTTATTTCCTCGCTTCATTTATTATAGCAAACAATTGTTCGCTTTTCAATCCTTTCTTATTTTATCCCACCGCAGCCTCGTAGAAGCAAGGCGTAGATAAAACCGTTGCCGGTTACAACAATGTGCAACTCGCAACTCTCTCCTAAGCGGATTCCATTCACAGCGTAAGGGCCGTAAGCCCCGCCTGGCGGGTGCACACGGATTCTCGTGAGAGCGCATAGCGAAGCTGTTTAGATACTGTAGGATTATGCCCGTGAAGCACAGAAATCCGCAGCCATGGACGGCTGGGGAAGGCGTTATGCGCCACGGACGGCGCATAAAAGCCGGTTTCGTCGAGCATTGAAAACCCAAAAGCATAATCCGTACAGTATCTTAACAGCGCAGCGTAGCGAAAACGAGAGTCCGTGTGCACCACGACCGGGCGAGGCTTACGGCCCGAACCAACTAAAAAAGCCACCCCAGGCATAACACCCGGTGTGGCTTTTAATCATGTATTATGAAATTATATGAATCACCTAATGTGAATCAACACTGCTATATTGCAGAACAAATCTACTCGCAAAGCTTAGAAAACTCATCCGCAACAAACTGAACCTTGGTTCCGATAATAACCTGAACAGAATTCTTGCCAGGCTTCATAACGCCTGCAACACCTGCAGATTTAATCTTCTTGTCATCAACCTGAGTGATATCCTTAACCTCAAGTCTGAGTCTTGTGATGCAGTTGTCAATGCTTGCAATATTGTCTTTGCCACCGCAGCCCTCAAGAATAGTCTTTGCAACTGCTGTGTAGTCATTGTTAGAAAGCACTGCCTTCTTCTCTGCCTCGACATCATCGTCCTCTCTACCAGGGGTCTTAAGATCCCATTTCTTGATAGCGAAATAGAATACGATGAAGAATACGATAAAAGCTGCGATTCCAAGAGGAATGATGAGCCATGTCCTTGCTGCAGCCGGAAGTGAAGATGAGAATAATAAATCCATCGCACCGGCTGAGAATGAGAAGCCTGCTCTAAATCCAAGAGCTACTGTAACCATTGTGAAAATACCATAAAGTAAAGCATAAATCACATAGAGACCAGGAGCAAGGAACATAAATGCAAACTCGAAAGGCTCTGTAACACCACAGATGAATGCACAGATAGCTGCAGAAGCAAGGATACCGATGGCAGCCTTTTTCTTAGCAGGCTTTGCGCACTTAACCATAGCAAGTGCTGCACCAGGAATACCAAACATCATACATGGGAAGAAACCTGACATGTACATTCCGAGGCTCCATGAAACATCCTTTGATGTCTCGCCTGCCCAGAAATGTTTGAGGTCTCCAAGTCCGATAGTATCGAACCAGAATACATTGTTTAATGCGTGGTGTAATCCTGTAGGAATTAACAGACGGTTCAGGAATGCATAGATACCTGCACCGACTACATCAAAACCAACGATTGCTTTACCGATAGATACAAGAGCACCGAAAAGTAATGGCCATACAAACAGTAATACTACAGATACAAGGATTGAAACAACACCTGCGATAATTGCTACGCAACGCTTGCCACTGAAGAATGACAGCCAGTCAGGAAGCTTTGTATCCTTAAATCTGTTGTAACACAAAGAACCAATAATACCGGCCAAGATACCAATAAATGGGTTTTGAATCTTGTCGAATGCAAGTGTCTTTGTAGCGCTGTCAGCGATAGATGGCATGATTGTGGTAACAAAGCCTGTAGACAGGAGTGTTGTCATCATCAGCCATGAAGCTAAAGCTGCAATACCGCCAGTACCGTCGTTCTTATCCGACATACCGACACCAACGCCGATTACAAAAAGGATGGCCATGTTGTCAATCAAAGCGCCCCCTGCTTTAACTAAAAACAGACCTATTAAATTACGTACACCCTCGATGTCACCACCCTGAATGGATGCAGGACATAAATAATATCCAATACCCATGAGGATACCACAGATAGGAAGTACTGCTACGGGAAGCATTAAAGCTTTACCCAGTTTTTGAAGAAATTTCATAAATTTCCCCTCCTTTACATTATGTATACTAAACTGGAGATACTCCAATAAAGTTCGTTATTATTATATAATTATATTCAAATCTACGCGAGACTTAAAATCTCATCACCGGCGGATACATTTCCCTCTTTGAGCATCTTTATCTCACTATAATCAGCAGTGTTGCCAATTAAAACCGGAGTGATGACATTAAGATCTGCTGCCTTAATCTGCTTCAGGTCAGCCTCCATCAAAAGGTCACCCTTCTTCACCTGATCACCAACGGAAATATGTGATTTAAAAGGAGCACCCTTTAGTATCACTGTATCCAGACCAATGTGCAAAAGCAACTCGACTCCCTGAGTGGTCGTCATGGTAAAAGCATGAAGCGTATCAAATACAGCTGTCACCTCACCATCCGCCGGAGCGTAAAACCTGCCCTCAGAAGGAATCACGGCCACGCCGTCTCCCAATATCTTCTCAGAAAAAGTAGGATCCGGAACCTCTGTAATAGGAACCACTCTGCCGTTGCACGGAGAACAGATCACCTTTCCCTTTGATTTATTCTTAAAAAAACCTAACATGATATCTCCTTTCCGTCGATATACACACTCACAATATCCAAATCATCATTGAGAAGCACAAAATCTGCTCTCTTCCCTGCAGAAATGCTGCCTGCTTCATCATAGATGCCAATCTCCTTAGCCGGATTGGCTGTAGCACACATAATTGCCTCCTCAAGCGGAATACCTGCCTGCCTTACTGTGAAACGCATACAATCCATCAGATTGGTTGCAGAGCCGGCAATTGTCCCATCATGAAGTGTGGCAAGCGGACCTCTGACCGTCACTGCCTGTCCACCGAGTGTATACTCGCCATCCTCAAGCCCTGTGGCTCTCATGCTGTCACTTATTAAAATCATGCGCTTCGCACCAAACATGGCAAATGTCGCCCTGATAACCGACGGATGAATATGCACTCCGTCACAAATGAGCTCCGCATGACACTTTTCTGAATCTCTCACAGCCCCGATAACTCCGGGATTCCTGTGATGAAGCGGTGGCATCGCATTATACAAATGTGTGGCATGGCTTGCACCATGCTCAATAGCCTCTACCGCTGTGTCATAATCAGCCGCTGTGTGTGCTATTGAAACCACAACACTTCCTCTTACCCTGTCTATAAAATCAATCGCGCCCGGCTCCTCCGGAGCAATATCTACAAGCTTTATCAAGCCATTGGCCGCATCCTGAAGCTCACAGAAATAATCATAATCACATCGCATGATATTCTCTGCCGCCTGTGCTCCCTTTTTAGAAGGACTGATAAAAGGTCCCTCCATATTGATACCTACAAGATGTGCACCACCATGATAAGTATAATCACCGGCATTTTTCATGACACTCAAAAGCTCATCCCTTTGAATGGTCATAGTAGCCGGACACACGCTCGTCACTCCGATAGAAGCCTCGTATGCTGTAATCACATCAAGTGCCTCTTTGGTGCCATCACACATATCAGCTCCCTTGCATCCATGAAAATGAATATCCACAAGGCCCGGTATCATGATAAGACCTGATGCATCTATAATCTCCTGCGGTGCGCTGTCATTAGCCGCGTCCGTGTCAGCTGTTCTCTCCAAAACACTGTCAAAACGGCCATCCTTAACGACAACATCACCTTGCATAAAGCTGCCATCCTCTGTAAATACCCTTGCATTTTTTATTATCATATACATGCACCTTCTCAACTAAAAAATATCTACAAGCAACTCAGTGCAGCCTCATCCGCTACAAGCGTAACATCATTATGCAACTGTAATACAGAAGCCGGCACCTGTGGTGTAATCGGTCCAAAGAAAGCCTTGTGCACAATCTCTGCCTTATCCTCACCACTTGCAACAATAAGAATCTTCTTAGCCTGCATGATTGTCTTGATACCCATTGTATAAGCCTGCTTCGGAACATCATCAGCCGATGCAAAGAAGCGCTTATTGGCCTCAATAGTAGACTCTGTCAAATTCACACAGTGTACCTGCTTGTCAAAAGACTCGCCCGGCTCATTAAAACCGATATGGCCATTGTGTCCGATACCAAGAAGCTGTAAATCAACACCGCCAAGAGACTGAATCAGCTCTGTATAGCGCTTGCACTCCTTCTGTGAATCCGGCTCCATGCCGTTTGGCAGGTGAGTATTCTCAACCGGAATATTCACATGATCAAACAAATTCTGATGCATAAAATAATAGTAGCTCTGGTCATTCTCACGGCTTAATCCCTTGTACTCATCAAGGTTCACCGTCATAACCTCTGAGAAGTCCAAATCCCCCTTCTTGAACCACTCAACGAGCTGCTTATACAAGCCGATAGGTGTAGAGCCTGTAGCCAGTCCCAATACACAATTAGGCTTCATAATCACCTGTGCCGATACGATATTTGCAGCCTTTCTGCTCATATCTGCATAATCCTTAGCATGATATATTCTCATGAAAAATCCCCCCAATTCGTAAAATATATCCAATACTATCTGCACAACCTTCAAATGTGCTGTTCAATTGCATATATGCATTTTACCTTATATAGGACATTTTGTCCAGTACTTTTTGTTACTTTTTATATATTTTATAAAAAAAGCATTAAATTTTAATGCGGTAAAGTGGTAAATTTGCATAAAAACCGTTTATTGAACAATAACCCTTATAGTATCATCTCCAAGAGTAAAAAATAATCCAATAGACTTGTTAACCATCGTTCTTTCATACTCTTTTTGAGAACACTTAGCATATAAAGTAACATTATCATCAATTTTTGCAGCCACAAATCTATTTCTTGACCTATTGATTAAATCCTTGCTTTTCACCGACTGTTTTCTGTGTAAATTCTTTTTGTCTCATTCCCTTTTACCTCTCTTCAAATTTGACTGATTTATCAAACCAGCTATCATTAGCTAATCTATTCAGTTCTTCTCCGCTTACAAGATAATCCGGCAATTCTCTCTTAATCCGCTCCGCTTTCCTGTTATTGTTAGTTTAGTAGTCTGTAATTATATATATCATGACATGAAATTATCTTGTTTTCACCCTATATTTGTGTCTAAGTCCATTTAACGTCCAGTCATTATAATCGACTTTTCCATCATTCAACAATCTGCCCAACACAATTCCCGGATCTCTTTCTATCTTTTTTGCAAATATTTTAAATCGCCTATTTTGTGCTTGATAGCATTGTAAGCCGATAAGCACAAAAGAAACCACCGCAGGAATTTAGCTTAGTTAAAGCGTTAAATTCTGCGGTGGTTTTAATTATGCAGTCTTTTTAATTTCTATATCCATAATACCAATACCAATATAGCGCGTTCACCAGATTTTTTAATTCATCAGATGAATTTCCGCTATCAATGACCTTCTGTGAATAGCTGAACGGACCATAGTCCAGCTCAAAAATACAGGCCTTATTCTTTCCGGTGACTTTGCATGCAAAAATACTATTCAGGTTGCGTGCCATTATTCCGTTTATATCTACACAATACACCCCATCAGAAGCCTTTTTAGGTGTCAAACTGACCTCATAGCCATCTGCATCAATATAACTGAATTTATAATTATTAATATCACCGCCATTATCTAAAACAAAATAATGCCTTACTGTCATCTCAGACTTACATATGAGAGAGCTTCCGTAATATGTCAGTCCATTACTCTGACTATTTGCACTATCTGTTTTAATAACAGCCTTATATGCAGCAAAATCAGCATTTGCTACAGCTTTATCTGTATCGCTCAAACCAGCATTTGCCGGCTTGCCTGTGTTATATTTAAAGAAGGTCTGCGCTGCGGTTCCATAGTTTAAGAGTGCCTTCACCAGCTTAATGGTTTCTTCCGGATACTCGTTTGATTTTGACAGGAGCTCGGTGGCATATTCTTTTACACTGTATGAATACTCTTCCTCGGTCTTGTTATCAATCACTATTCTTGTCTCGATGGTATCAGACATCTGTGCCGCATTCACCGGACATGAGAACTTGTATAAAGTTTTACCGTTCTCATTTACCTCAGCGGCGTCACTCGCATTAAGCTTATATGTCTGACCACCGATTTTAAATTCCAGATAAGCATCATGCTCAAATACCGAATCAGACATTTCCATGTAATAGTTTACATCGATGTTGTCTTTAAGGGTTATGCTTCTGCCATACAAGCTGACCTCAGGACTCTTTGAAGCGTATTCAGCTGTAAATGTAAAGCTCTTTGCACTTCCTGTAGCATTTAATGTTACCGCTGCTTTGTCTGTAGTCCATGTCATTTGATTTATCGCATACGCTGTAATACCATTTTGAATACCCGAAATACTTGGTGGATAAGAAGCATTGTCCGCTGTTATTTCAAACTCTGTCTTTCCTGCATCCAGATTTTTCTGAATCCTGTCTGAGTATGCTTTTACCCACTTTGCGGCATCTCCTGTCCTTACAAAATAATTGTCGGCAAGGCTTGTCGAACGCGTTGCATACGTGTCTGTGGTATAGATTTTGCTATGCCCCGGATGTGCTATGGCCATCAGCTCATCCGTCAGCCCAAAATACAAATGTCTCTGGTCAAAGCTATACCAGTTATCGCTGCTGTCATCCCAGGTGCAGTCCGTCTGATACCACAGTCCGTCCAGCTTCATTGCATTCCAGGTGTGTCCATCATAGGTATCCCTTGTCTCGCTGTTTTCTATTCCTGCTGCAGTAAGGAGCTTTGCATATGCACTCTCATACGACTGACATGTGCCAAGCCCTCTGGTCAGCGCACTCTCAGCCGAAGACCATTTCAGGGTTTTATCATACTCAAGCTGTTCAAGCAGCCAGTCATGCAGCCACAGTGCTTTTGCATACTCTGAGCCATCCGTCTTGCTGTTGCACTCAGCTACTGCAGACCGGACAATCGAGTCAACACTCGGGTATTTATCATCCGATACACTTATATTGAAATTCAGTCGCAGATAGTATAAATTTGCTGCTTTATCCATCACATAAAACCTAAAGTTATAGGTACCTGTAGCAGTCATGGTAAATGTATAATCGTTTGAAGCACACTCTGATGTATAATTCAGCCACTCACCGCGGCTTGGATCCGCTACTGATTCGAATGCCCATTGATTTGGGTCCGAATAGCTCGGTGCATCCATTCTGAATTTATAGTTTCCTGATCCGCCTGTTGCAGAAACATGGAATGTGGTCGGCTGTCCCAATACAGGATCATTCCATTCTGCTTTTAGTGTCACAGCACCTGACGTGGCCTCCTCGCTATGCGCATATGTAGTCGACTCATCCCATGATTTTTCAGTCATAGGATACTGCGCGTTAAACTCAGCAGACGTATAGTCCAGATAATGGTTGCCTGCCACCTCCCATGATTCGCGGGTATGATCACTAAAGTCAGCTTCTGATTTCAACAGAAACTCATTATAGGTGGCTGTATCCTGTCCATCCCAGGTACAGTCCACGTTATAGTATTTGCTGCCGATTCGCACTATATTCCACGCATGTGGTCCTCCATTTCCGGTACCACTGATAATTCTGACCGACAGCCCTGCTTCCTTGCACAGTCTGTAGAAAAGCACGGCATATCCCTGACAGACAGCTTTTCCGGTGCAAAGAGCGCCATAAGCTGTATATATCTGTTCTTCTTTTGAATTGTATTCATAATCGACATGATTGCAGATATAATCATGAATCTTTGTAATCTTTTTGGCTTCGCTGAGACCATTAAGCTGCAGTTTTGCCATTGCCACAGCCACAGCCTCTGTCAGCTTTGCTTCCTGTTCCGCATTAGAATGATATGCCATGGTATATTTTATATATCCTGCAGTACTGTATGAAACATTACAGCCTGCATATCCATACAAAAGTGCATCCCCCTCCTGTCCGGTAGAGCTATCGTCGCACTTCATTGCATCATATAATAAATCCCAATATAGCCCATCCTTGTGTGAAGTAAACCAAGATTCCGGAAAATTCAAGTTTATTTCTGTTTCTCTGCTAACCATCTGCTTTCTGAGATATGAAACGGCACTGTCATAATCTGAAAAATACTGTCCCGTGGATGCCGCAAATAGCTGCTCATCGTTTGAGGAGTCAAGCTTTTTCTTTAAATCATCAATGCTGATAACATCCTCATACAGTGGATTTACCGCATAGATAGTATTTTCCTCCGGTTTCGTGACCTCTGATTGGTTGCTCGAAGCTTTGACGCTTTCCATTGTCGTTACTTCACTTGCCTCTACAATAGTTGATGGAACCATTGTAATCAACATAATGAATGTTAAAACAAGGCTAATTAGTCTTTTGTTCATACGTTGTTCCTCCCGACTTCTGCCATTATAAAACAGCATTGCATTGTTTCAGTTTATTGATAACTTATAGTTCCATATTACTATTTTATTATGCATGTTGCAATAATTTAATTAACAATTATTGGGTTTCCTTAGCCTGTGTATCATTTCTTTCTATTTCATTGATTATTTCATGTGATCATATTATAGATCTACTTATCGAACATGATGCACAACAAACGATAAGCTTGTTAAACCGATAAGCACAAAAGAAACCACCGCAGGAATTTAGCTTAGTTAAAGCGTTAAATTCTGCGGTGGTTTTAATTATGCAGTCTTTTTAATTTCTATATCCATAATACCAATACCAATATAGCGCGTTCACCAGATTTTTTAATTCATCAGATGAATTTCCGCTATCAATGACCTTCTGTGAATAGCTGAACGGACCATAGTCCAGCTCAAAAATACAGGCCTTATTCTTTCCGGTGACTTTGCATGCAAAAATACTATTCAGGTTGCGTGCCATTATTCCGTTTATATCTACACAATACACCCCATCTGAAGCCTTTTTAGGTATCAGACTGACTTCATTGCCATCTGCATTAACATAGCTGAACTTGTAATTGTTTATATCACAGCCTTCGTTCAGCATAAAATAATGTCTTACTGTCATCTTAGACTTACATATCAGAGAGCTTCCGTAATATGTCAGTCCATTACTCTGACTATTTGCACTATCTGTTTTAATAACAGCCTTATATGCAGCAAAATCAGCATTTGCTACAGCTTTATCTGTATCGCTCAAACCAGCATTTGCCGGCTTGCCTGTGTTATATTTAAAGAAGGTCTGCGCTGCGGTTCCATAGTTTAAGAGTGCCTTCACCAGCTTAATGGTTTCTTCCGGATACTCGTTTGATTTTGACAGGAGCTCGGTGGCATATTCCTTTACACTGTAAGTGTATTCATTTCCACTATTACCATCCACCACCATTTTAGCTTTAACCGTATCTGACATCTGTGCAGCATTTAGTGGACATGCAAACTTATATATAACCTTTCCGTTTTTCTCAACAGGGATTGCATCGTTTACGCTGACCTTGTATGGCTGGCTATTATTCACCGTAAACTCCATATATGCGTTGCTGTTTGATTTGATACTTTCATGAAGCTCCATATAGTAGTTCATGTCAATATTATCTTTTAAAGTAAGGCTCCTGCCAACAAGCTTCTCAGAATCTTTTTCTACATTATTGGCGGTAAATGCTTTTATACAGAAATTACCATGCGTATTCTGATAATTCCAACTGCGGGAATATGCCAACCCTGTCCCATAGAAATAATAGCTTGCCGTATTATCACTTGACGCATGATTCTCCCACACCATTTCATTATTATAATTTACATCTCCGGTCATCGCTGCCTCAATGTCAATGGCAGGTGTATCAGTAGTCACTACAACCGAATAGCTTGTCCCAGGCTTCAGATTAACCGCTGATTTAAGTGGAATTGTGTATACTCCGGCATAGGTTGTCTGCCCTGTAGTGGTAGCACTCTCCTGCTTTGTTCCGCTGGTTGGCTTTGTCTTATCCTTTAAATCTGTATAAATCTCTATTGTATAATTCACATTTGTTTTAGATGTAATAGACAGGGAAACTGCTTTTAAGTCCTCAGAAGATACTCCCTGTTTTGCCTGAGTAGTAAAAACATTGGCCAATTTTCTGTAACCGCTTTGATGGGCTACATTTAACCCTCCATCAACTTGATAATTGTTATCATATCCATCATTAGCAGAAAAATCAAACACCCAAGCCGTATCGGATAAAGAAAACGTTTCATATGACATCCAGAAATAACTCTGATTATAATATAAACCGGTTCCTTCTCCCCAACTATTACGAATAAGCCATGCACCATCTTTTTCAGGTTTAACACCATCTCTGAAATTATCTTTAGAATAGTTATCATCCCATCCAACAACCATTACCGCATGACCTGCTCTGTTATTTATTTTATCATTATAACTGTTATTTATGTAATGATATCCGTTATCATTATGACTATACATAATTCCCACTGCACCATATTTTTTTATGGCTTTTTTCACATCTGATGCATTTTCCTTGATATTAATCATGTATGTATTTTCCAGATGTGCCTTATCCTTTGAATATGCATATTCATCAGATAAACCTGTATTAAGAAAAGCATCAATAGTGCTTGCTGTATATCCGTTGCTTGCCACCTTACTATATGGTACATCACTCTCGCTTACCGGACCACACCACTGTCCCATTCTGCGTGCCGCCATCAAATAGTTGCCACCACGATTGAGATAACCATACTGAACACTTGTATTATTCATATAGTACTTTGCATAGTCCCCCACTGTTCCACCAAGCGGATCAAGCAACGAATTATATGCATAATATGCCAGATGCAGTTCACTAAGATCTATATTTTTATCAAACGCACCATCATTAATCAGATCAAACTCTGCAAGACCTATTGACGAAAATGTCCAGCACGTGCCAAGTGGATTTTGATTACGAACAGACGGATATTTCGCCTTGATATCGCTGACTCCATTTGCCGGATACCTGTTCTCTATAGTTTCATCTGCAGAATATCCTCAATCATCAGAATACGGCACCGACTCATCCGGTTCATACACCGGTGTATTATAATCCAAATCACTCAGAATATATCCACTTGTAATGCTATTTTCTACAATTGGCTGTTGTTCTGCTTCAACGCCTTGCCCTGCTGACACCGGTTCTGCTGCGACCGGAACAGCCACACCTAATATCATAGCCGCACTTAACACCAATGATAAAAACTTTTTTGTCTTCATTCGACTTTCTCCATTGTATTAACTCCTCTTACGTTTCTTCTTCAAATGTAGGTAAAACCACAACTGACGTCACATTAGTCAATCGGTATAATTGGAAGCTCTATCACTCCGTTATCAGATTTCGGTTCATTATTATTATTCATTCCTGAATTGTCATTATTTGAATCATCTGTGCCTGAACCACTATCTCCTGAATTGTTTATTTCAGATTTTTTATCAATCTTATCACCTGTTTTATTTACATCGTCTGAAGTGTTTTCTGATTCATCATTTTTCATTATATCAGTCTCATATGAATTCCTGGAATCATTATTATAGGTGTTTTCTGATGAGCTCTCTGTATCACCAGATTTGTCCTTATCATCGACTACTGTTGCTTTGTCTTTTGAGGAATCTGATGAATTCTTATCCACATTACTAGTCTCTGTATTTTCTGTATCCAATATCATCTCTGTAGCTGATACTGCCTCTGTGGCTATTTCTGAGCTTGTTTTATTTTCAAGCGCTATATTCTTTGCAGACAGTGCTACAACTGTAATTGCTACGCCAAAAATCAATATCACTATTGTGCTAACCATTTTTTTATTAAAATTAAATTTCATTTTCTATATCCTAGTATAATTATGGTGTAGTCAATCAAGACTACTTGGTTAATAAATTTCTGTAAATCAGATAACTAAAGAAGGGATTCTTCCTTCATCAGATACTCTTTGCTTGTCCAACTATATGGCAAAAATACTTGTGGCATTCCATCTCTTCTTACACTAATTTCAAAATACTGCCGATAATACTCAATTCCTTCAAGCCCAGCCTTGCTCAAATAATCATCAAATATTCTATTGATATTTGCAAATATTTTCAAAGCCTGCTTACGGTTGTGCACTACAATGCACTCGCTTAAATCATCAATTGAATGCTCTTTAATATACCCATCATTGCATATATATCTATGTTCCTTTTTTACCAATTCAGCCAAGCTGCAAGTAGATGACTTTTTAAATTCGAAATAGAAATCTATAGGTTCTGTCTTATAATCGTCAGACACTGAAAAAGCCTCTAAAAAATTCCACTTCACATAATTTTCTTTTATATATGCATGCTTTTTAGCAAGCTGAATTTCCTCTAACTTCAACTCTCAAAGTCAGGAATTATACTCTAGTACTATATTTTATGCAACAATTTATTTAATTTTTTGATATTCAAACCAATACATTGCATCCAGCAACGTCTTCAATTCAGAGGTTAGCTTTGAACTGCCATATGCTTTTGCAATGTAGTTCATCGGCTGATAGTCCAATATAGTTTCTGTATTTCCATTCGATACTATCGTCCTCATGCCAGAAAAGAAATTTCTGTTTGTACAAGTTACTTCTATATAATACATGTCTTTATCTTTCGAACGACATGGTGTAGCATAGCCTATCATATCTCCGCCCACATACGTTGCAAACGAATAATTTGATATATCTCTGCCGGAATCAAGCTTAAAATAGTGTCTAAGCTTTACATCATCTCCCGCCACAAGGCTCGATCCGTAATAGTGTATTCCACTCATTGAAAATTGGCGGATACTTGAATTGGCAGCATACTGCTTCAACGTTGCCTGTGGAATTTGTTGTATCGTCTTATCGGCATTCGTAAGGCTTCTGTTGGCTAATGCATATGTCATAAATCCAAAATACTGCTGTGATGCAGCGCCATAATTCAACATCGCTTTTACCACCGGCTTATATGCTGCATATTCTTTTGTATTGCTTGCCAATAAGCTCTTGGCATAATCCTCTACTGATGTTGAAAATGTATCCAGCACTTTTCCACTATTAGAGAGTAACTGTAAATTTACTTTTTCGGTCATCTCAACTGCGCTTATATCAATTCTTGAGCAATATGATTCGCCATCACCAACCGGACTCCGGTTCAATGCCACATAGTATGGTGTTCCGCTGTCACCTTCATAGGTGTACTTGACCATGCAGTCTCCTATGTCATACGTAGAGCCGGTCATTTTCCAGTAGATATTTAGACCGATATTATGATTCTCCAATAAGGATATACTCTGACTCTTCGATACACTTACCTTTTCGCTTCCTGTGTTTGTATTTTGACTTCCGGATGAGGTATTTCCCGGATTTGCAGTTTCTGATGAATCTCCATGATCTCCATCTGCCTGTCCATCTGTTACCAGATACCATATTGATTCTTCTTCAAAATAAACATTACCGGAAGCATCAAGTGCTCTTATTCCTATACAAAAAGCTCCTGATTCCGAGGCATTTGCCGGTGTTATTTTAAGCTTATTCTGTGCAGTTTGTTCTATGTTTACCGCAACATTTTCTTCTTTTTCACTTATATACCATTCGTATGCAACATTATCTACATATTTACTTACAGCCTTGCCACTCTTATCATAGGTTGTCTGCTTTGTTCTAAGATTGCATGTATATGAGGCGCCGCGGTTTATAAGCATACCAGAGCTGCCACGTTCTTCATCGAGTGTATATGTGGCAGGAACCACTTCATACTCAGCAGTTTTCTCACCGGTACATTTTTCCTTGCCATAATAGTAGTGATAGCGTACTGTGAGTTTTGTCTTTCCAGGCTTCATTCCGGTATATTTCCACTCATTACCGGCATTGGATATTTTTATGATGCTTTCATCCTGAGAAATTACTGAGTCAACTACATATATGTATTTTTTCCCGCCAGCCTGCGACCGCGCATCCTGTGTCAGTTCGCCTTGTCCGTTAGTTCTGATATTTTCTGTCTGATTGACACACACTGTTCCGGCTGCAAAGTCTATATCAAAGCCATCCTCAGAAACAAGCTTAGCATTTGTCTTAGATACCTCAGCAGTTCCATTGTAAGCAATCGCAGTAATATCAATATCCTGAGGGCTGTACTGGCTCAGCCAATTCGTGGATAAAGTAAAATATACCGCATCCCCAAGAACTCTGATTGTATATGAGTTCCGGTCAATTGCTTGCTCACTTCCGTCCGATATATAAAACAGCTTATATGAATCACAAGCCACAGAAAGATTGCTCTTTGATACACATACTGTCAAATCAGCGCCTTTTCTATAAGCGTAGCTGCTCTTAGTGAATACAAATCCTGATTTATATTCTGTCTGTGCAGACTGAACATTTATTGATGCACTGTCTGAATTGGTGTCTGCATATGTGATTGTGTGAATCGGTGTTAGGGCGAGAGTGAATGCTATTCCTAACGCAATTTGTTTTGTCTTATTAATTTTCATGCTCAACTTTTCCTAACATAATAATTTCTCTACCCCAATAATTATATAACATATACCTGTTCTATTGCAATCTTACACGCCACTGCATTAGTGTATCGTATCATCAATAGCCACCTCAATACCTGCATCTTCGATTTGATGAGTCGTATAATTACAAAGCTGTGCATCCTTCTTAATTTTGACCACATTGGTGCCTGACCCCACTGTGGTCTTTCATCTATACTTTGATAAAGCTTAATAAGGACAGTATAATGGCCTATGGCTGAACAATCAAGAGGTCAGGTGATTGACAAGATAAGAAATCATAAACAGTAAACATTAGAGGCAACTAGCCTAAACGGATGCTCTACTGTTTAACATATAATAGAAGCCCCAGTAGTTCCAGCTACTGGGGCTTCTATTTGGGTGTGCCATGACACTCTTTAGCATTTCAATCTAGAACATCTTATATTTATGTTCTAAAAATTTTTTAATATATCTCTACTTAAATATCCTAATTTCGGTTTTGTAATTGATTTATTATGGTTTTTCTTTCATCCCCTTGAATTCCCAAAGCATTTAGTGCCTGATCCACTGTAAGTTTCATATTCTCCATAAGATTTTTCACAGAAATCATCTTTTCCTTTACCGCATATTCTTTTGCATATTCCTTTGCATATTCCTTTGCATATTTTTCAACTGCTTCACACATTTGCTCACGCCCCTTTTCAGTATCCTTAAAATGCTTTACACCTTTTGCTAATGCAGCATAATGAATCTTATCTGAATCTGTCTGACGAAAATCATTCATTAGCTGTCCAATTTCATCATTACCTTTATAGTTACCATTTACATATATAATATGGGAACCATCATCAAATAATTCTTCTGTTTCCCTTATATATCGGTCTATGTGATATACTGGTAAACCCTTTCTAAATTTATCATGTTTATATATAAATTAGTTGATTGTCTTGAAAAACGCTTGATTTACAGGCATATTCGCAGGTTTGCAGATTGATTTTACTACTCATTTACTACTTTTAACGAATTGAGCCTTGATATGCAAAAGCACCTGCGAAGTTGCCGGATAGACCGCTGCACCACTTTACGCGACACGTCGAAAAGAAAAAATAAAATAAGCACCACCTATAAGGCGGCGTTTCTCACTCCTACACAGGAGAACAGGAACGCCGCTATTTTTATGCCCTCATGTTACGCAGTAAGGGGCAAAAAAGCCTTGATTTATGCGGCTCTTAGAGCGCGGAAATAAGAAAGACAAGGGTTGATACCTTTTCCCTCAAAACCGCGTTTCTACTGCGTAACAAATCCAACCAAAGGAGTGATGAAGCTATGGCAGTTTTCCGCGTGGAAAAGAACAAAGGTTATACGGTTATGAGCAACCACCATTTACGCAACAAGGAACTTTCTCTAAAGGCAAAGGGCTTGTTGTCGCAAATGCTCTCACTTCCCGAAGATTGGGACTACACCCTTGCAGGGCTGTCCCTTATCAACCGGGAAAGTATCGACGCTATCCGCACTGCTGTATGGGAGCTTGAAAAAGCCGGATATATCACAAGGCGGCAGGGACGCGACGAGAAAGGCAAAATGACCGCTATCGAGTACACCATTTACGAACAGCCACAGCCCCCGGCATTGGATTGTCCGGTATTGGAAAATCCAACAGCGGATAAGCCGATATTGGAAAATCCGACACCGGATAACCCGACGTCGGAAAATCCAACGCAATTAAATAAAGAGATACAAAAAACTAACTTACCAAAAAAAGAAAAATTAAATACAGATATATCAAGTACCCATTCCATTCCTTTCCATTCCCTAAATCCCTCTCCCTTAGAGGACGCGGCACAGCCGTCGGAACGGAAGCGAAAGGAAGCGACAGACGCATATAGCGTGTATGAGGAAATCATCAAGGACAATATCGAGTACGACTATCTGATACAGGACAGATACCTTGACCGGGACAGGATAGAGGAAATCCTTGCCCTTATTCTTGAAACCGTCTGCACAAAACGAAGAACAATCCGTATCGCCGGGGACGACCACCCGGCAGAGCTTGTAAAAGCAAAATTTATGAAACTGAACAGCGAACATATCCGCTTTGTACTGGACTGTATGCAGGAAAACACCACCAAAATCCGCAACATCAAACAGTACATGAAAGCTGCCCTTTTCAATGCCCCGTCTACGATTGGCAGCTATTACACGTCCCTTGTATCTCACGATATGTACGGCGGGCACACTATCCAGTCGGCAAGAAGCAGGGGCATACCCGATTACACCTGCAACGAGGGCGAAAGCCTGTAAACCAACCCAAAGGAGGATTTTATGATGACACAGAAAACAGGAGCTTTGATTTTTGATGAAACCGCTGACCGCTACGACATTCGCTTTGACGTAAACGACTATTACGGGGGCTTGCATTGCGGCGACTGCATGGAGGTCTTTGTGCGGGGCAAATGGAAGCCTACCCGTATGGAGTACGGGGACAACTGGTATCTTGTAGGTATTCGGGCGGCAGACCTTTCCGGGCTGCGGGTACGGATTTAACAGGGCGGCGTGAAAGCGGACGCTCTTTTTTCATGCCCGCCCCGCTTCCCGGCGGCGGGCATACCACCATAGAACACGAAAGGAGGACACCCATTGCAGGAGGAAACCAACGAAAAGACCATAGCCCTTTACATCAAGACAGGGAAGCTGACGGCGCAGCAGCTCCAAAAGGCTATGAAAGCCCTGCTTGCACAGATGAAAAAGCAGCATGACAAACAGAAAATCCCGCATGGAAAGCAGACCCTAAAGCAGCTTATGGAGCAGAACGCGGGCGTTTCCAACATTGAAATCACAAAGGACAATATCAAAGCCTTTGAGAGTACGGCGAAAAAATACGGGATTGACTTTGCCCTAAAGAAAGACAGCACCGAAACCCCGCCCCGCTATCTTGTGTTTTTCAAGGGACGGGACGCGGACGCACTGACCGCAGCTTTCAAGGAGTTTTCCGCAAAGAAGCTGACGCAGGAACAAAAGCCCTCTATCCGCAAGCTGATTGTTTCCCTCAAAGAAAAGGCGGCGGCTCTGAACGCACAGCGGGACAAAGTAAAAAACAAAGACAGGGGGATTGCAAGATGAACGCTATCAACTGGAAAAAATTGCTGCTTCCCAACATTCCTTATCTGCTCTTTGTGTATCTTTTTGATAAAGTCGGGCAAGCGGTACGCCTTGCGCCGGGGGCTGACCTTTCCGGCAAGGTACTTTCCCTTGCAGACGGCTTTTCCGCTGCCTTTGCAAACCCGTTTCCGAGCCTTGCCCCTATGGATTTACTGATAGGGTTTTTCGGCGCGGTGCTTATCCGGCTGATTGTCTATGTAAAAAGCAAGAACGCAAAGAAATACCGCAAAGGTATCGAATACGGCTCTGCCCGTTGGGGGACTGCCGAAGATATTAAGCCCTACACCGACCCGGTATTTCAGAATAACGTGCTGCTGACACAGACGGAACGGCTTACCATGAACAGCCGCCCAAAGCAGCCGAAGTATGCAAGGAATAAAAATATCCTTGTTATCGGGGGAAGCGGAAGCGGCAAGACGAGATTTTTTGTGAAGCCGAATTTAATGCAAATGCACTCAAGCTATGTTGTAACCGACCCGAAAGGAACGGTTTTAGTCGAGTGCGGGAAGCTCTTACAGCGCGGCGGGTATCGGATAAAGGTGCTGAACACGATAAACTTTAAGAAATCCATGCGTTACAATCCCTTTGCCTATCTCCGCAGCGAAAAAGACATTTTGAAACTGGTAAATACCTTGATTGCCAACACCAAAGGGGACGGGGAAAAAGCAGGGGAGGATTTTTGGGTAAAATCGGAACGGCTCTTTTACTGCGCCCTTATCGGCTACATTTGGTACGAAGCCCCGGAGGAAGAAAAGAACTTCACGACGCTGCTTGAAATGATAAATGCCAGTGAAGCCCGCGAGGACGACCCGGAATTTCAGTCCCCCGTTGACCTCATGTTTGAACGGTTGGAGGAAAAAGACCCGGAACACTTTGCCGTCCGGCAGTACAAGAAATTCCTGTTATCTGCGGGAAAGACACGAAGCTCTATCCTCATTTCCTGCGGTGCGCGGCTTGCCCCTTTTGACATTAAGGAGCTGCGCGACCTTATGGAAACCGACGAAATGGAGCTTGACACCATAGGCGACCGCAAGACCGCCCTGTTTGTTATCATCAGCGACACCGACGATACTTTTAACTTTGTCGTGAGTATTCTTTACACGCAGCTTTTCAATCTCCTTTGCGACAAGGCAGATGATGAATACGGCGGCAGGCTGCCCGTCCATGTGCGCTGTCTGTTAGACGAATTTGCAAATATTGGGCAGATACCGAAGTTTGAAAAGCTCATAGCCACCATACGAAGCCGGGAAATCTCCGCTTCAATCATTTTGCAGAGCCAGTCGCAGTTAAAAGCCATTTACAAGGACAACGCCGATACCATAGCCGGCAACTGCGACACCACCCTTTTCTTAGGCGGAAAGGAGAAAACCACCCTCAAAGAAATGTCGGAAATCTTGGGGAAAGAAACCATTGACAGCTTCAACACTTCCGAGAACCGGGGGCGGGAGGTATCGCATGGGCTGAACTATCAGAAGTTAGGCAAGCAGCTTATGACGGAAGATGAAATTGCGGTTATGGACGGCGGGAAATGTATCTTACAGCTACGCGGGGTGCGCCCGTTCTTCTCTGATAAGTACGACATTACAAAGCACCCCAACTATAAATATCTTTCCGACTATGACAAGAAAAATACCTTTGATATGGAAAAGCATTTAAGGCGCAGACCCGCCCTTGTAAAGCCGGACGAACCCTTTGACTATTACGAAATCAGCGAAGCAGATTTGCAGGAGGACACCGACCATGAATAGACGTATGCAGAAGAAAAAAGATAAGAAAATCACAGAAGCCATAAACGGGCTTGTTTTCATTGCCGAGCGACGGGAACAGCAACGGCAGGCAGCTATCCAGCAGTTTGTGAAACGGTGTGAAGCCCTGTATGAGCAGAAACGGGTGCGGCGGGAACTTTGATTTTACGGGAGGTTATACTATGAGCAGACAGAAAATAAAAACTGATGATATACGTCGTGAACGTTATTTTACAAAGATGATAGAAAATGCAGAAAACGCTCTGCGGGAGTATTTGCAGGAACGCGGAGGGGAACAGACCCTTTACGTTACCGAGTATATGCAGCGTAGGAGCTATCTTTTGGAATGACGAAAAATGTGTGTTCCCGGCTGAAAAGAAAGGAGGAATTGACGCAGTAACAAAGAAACAGACAACTTACAGAATACGCGCCCCTACTGGAAAATCCATAACGCCCACACTTAAAAACTGAATACCGCCGCGCGGCAGACACATAAGCAGCGCGGGGACTTATGACCGCGGCAGTTACAAAACTGACCGCCGTTTTTTATGCCCTTTTATAGGGCAAGCCGCATTTGCGGCAGAAAGGAGCTTTATGGAATTTTTTAACTCTGCTATCGACGTATTACAGACCCTTGTTATCGCACTGGGCGCAGGCTTAGGCATTTGGGGCGTTATCAATCTCTTGGAGGGATATGGAAACGACAATCGTGCGACACGTTCGTAAGTGAAAAGCTTACGCACAAAGTCGAAGGGCATTTGTAGCCCGAAACTTTGGAGAACTGATATTCCGATTGGTGAAATGAGGGGGTAACGTCCCGAAGCGCCACCCTAATACTCCGAATGGCGGGGAGCATGCAACGGCTCTCTCCAAAAGTTTATAGAGCTCGGTGAAGTCGGCAGAGAGCAACCGTAAGACTGGTTTTCAGACCAGACACGAAAGCTGTCCAGAGGTGGATGGTGTTGCCTATATGTCGGGGGTCGGATATCCATGGTGAGAATGTATGAAAATACTGACGAAATTCTGAATGTACGAGTCTAAACGTTGATGCTGTCGAAAGGCAGTACACCCTTCATGGTGGTATCTGTGGGCGAGTAAAATTGGTTGTTATGAAAGTCCATGCATCGTTACAGGCGGTGCGGTTATGCATGACCAGATACAGGCTTAGAGGAAGAACCTAAAGATATCCAATGATAGGAATATCGGAACGTGGAAAGCTGGGAACACGGAGGCGGTTGCAAGCCAGTGATGTGGTGGATGGGAATACCTTCGCGAGAGGGCAATAACCATTCTTTATTCCAGTGAGAGTAGTGGCACAGTACCTGTGAAGCCGTGAATAAGTAAGCGGTGGAGGGATAGCCACAAGTCGAATTCAGCAAAGAAAATGAAAACACAACAAACACAGCTTCGAGTATGACAAAGAAAATCCAAACCGAAGGGAGAGGATGCCTGTGTTGACTTCGGGGCAGCAAGAAAGGAAAAGTAAACAGAGAAAAATCCGCAACTCAGAGTATTACGACATGGAAGGTACTTTTGACAGGCTGTATGCAGAAAGTAAGAAAGATAAAACCTTCAACCATCTGATGGAAATCATCGAGAGTGAAGAAAATATCAAGCTTGCATACAGAACGATAAAGAAGAATACAGGAAGTGATACTTCGGGAGTGGATAAAAGGACGATAGCCGACCTTGCAAAGTTAAGCGAGGAAGAATACGTCCGTCTCATACGGAAACAATTCAGTAATTATCATCCACGACCCGTAAGGCGAGTGGAGATACCAAAGCCCAATGGAAAATCCAGACCTCTGGGAATTCCAACTATCGTAGATCGGATCGTACAGCAATGTATTTTGCAGGTCATGGAGCCGATATGTGAAGCAAAATTCAGTGAGAACTCCAACGGGTTCCGCCCGAACCGTTCCGCTGAGACTGCTATTGCGCAATGCATGAGGCTGATACAGGTACAGCATCTGTACCATGTGGTTGACCTCGATATTAAAGGCTTCTTTGATAATATCAGCCATACAAAGCTGATTCGTCAGATATGGGCATTGGGAATCCGGGACAAAAAGCTGTTATGCATTATAAAAGAGATGCTGAAAGCACCTGTTGTTCTGCCAGATGGGAAGAAAACATATCCCGCACGGGGTACCCCGCAAGGCGGTATTTTGTCGCCATTGCTTGCAAACATCGTATTGAATGAACTGGATTGGTGGATTGCCTCACAATGGGAGGAGATGCCAACAAAAACAAAATTCAAAACGAGGAGCAATGCGCAGGGAACAGAGATTAAGAGCCACGCTTACAGGGCTCTGCGCCGGAGCAGATTAAAAGAGATGCATGCAGTTCGGTACGCAGATGATTTTAAAATTTTCTGCGCAACACATGAGGATGCTGTCAGAGCATACAAGGCAACAGAGTTATGGCTAAAGGACAGGCTGGGGCTGGAAATCAGCCCTGACAAATCCAAAGTAGTAAATCTCAAAAGACAGAATTCTGATTTTCTCGGGTTCAAGCTGAAAGTTCGTAAAAAGGGTAAGAAATATGTGGTTCGGTCTCATATGAGCGATAAAGCATACAAAAAGGCTCATGAAAAAGTCTCGGAAGAAGTAAAGAAACTGGCTCATTCGTCAGATGATAATGCTCAGTTCATGCAGCTTCAGAAATATAACTCTGTAGTTGCCGGACTTCATGAATACTATTGTATTTCTACAGAAGTATCCCATGACTTCAGCAGACTTGCCTTCAGTGTCAACAAACAGCTCAGAAACAGACTGAAAGGAGACTTATCCAAAAAGGGACAGCTCAGAAATGGGTTCATTAAAGAAAAGTATGGAGCAAGCAGACAGATGAGGTTCCTTCATGGACGTCCGGTGGTTCCACTGGGATATGTCCAGTCAAAGAATGCCCAGCATAAAAGGAAATCCATCAATAAATATACGGTAAAAGGTCGGGAACAGATTCATAAGAATCTTGCAATCGACACAGCGACAATGTTATGGCTGATGAGAAATCCTGTAAAGGGCAGAACCATTGAATATGCGGATAACCGTATTTCTTTGTATGCGGCACAGTATGGTAAATGTGCAGTGACAGGAATTCCGATGGATTCCCACGATATTCACTGCCACCATAAAGTGCCGGTTAGCAATGGCGGTTCGGATGAATACGCAAATCTTATTCTTGTCAGCAAAGCGGTTCATATCCTTATCCATGCTTCTTCAGAACTTACGATTGAAAAGTACCTGAAATCCTTAAATCTTGACAATAAACAAATAGAAAAGCTTAACAAACTTCGTATTATGGCAGAAATGCCACCTATTATTCTTTGAATTTAATGCTGTAACGAAGTGTGTAAGTTGTGTTTAAAAGCCCTGGACGGCTGAATTCGATGGAGCGCCGTGTGCGGTGAAAGTCGCATGCACGGTGTGGAGCGGGGGAAAATCCGGAGATAACTTCAAAGGATTACCTATCGCTATCGGGTGCAAAATCACAAGGCATTAAGCAGCTCATGGCTAACTAGATGTAATCAAGAGAAGAAAGGAAAAGCACAATCCAGACGGAACCGGCGGTTGTATCAAGAAATATTTGTGGAATAGCAAGAACTTTGATATAATGGGAACAGGAACCCCGGAACCGGGAGAAAGGCAGGAGGATAAATGCACATAAGCTATAAACCCCTCTGGCACACGCTGGTTGAGCGCAATATGAGGAAAGAGGACTTGCGGATTGCCGCCGGTCTTACCACAAATATGATTGCCAACATGGGTAAGGGCAAAAATATCAGCATGGAAACGCTGGTTCGTATTTGCGAAGCCCTGAATTGTGGCATTTTGGATGTAATAGAATTGGAGAAGGAAGACCATTCTGTTGATAAAGCAGAGTGATAAATTTGAACGTGGAGTATTTACAAAAATGCACCAAGGGGAGAAGAATACATGGCAAAACAAAATATTTATGATAATGATAGCTTTTTTGAAAATTTCAAGAATCTTCGCAACAACAAGATTAATTTCAATGATTGCATAGAAACCCCGATTCTACTTGCGATGATTCCAGAAGTAGATGGAAAAAGGGTACTGGACATAGGTTGTGGCATGGGACAACACGCAAAGCAGTATTCTGATATGGGGGCTGAATCTGTATTGGGTATTGATATTTCTGAGAAAATGCTTGAGTATGCAAAGGAACATTTCCATGCAAAAAATATTACTTACCGACAAATGGCATTGGAAGATATATGTCAAATTGATGAGCAGTTCGATTTGATTACAAGTTCCTTAGCATTTGATTATGCCGAAGATTTAGACAAACTAATGAAAAATATATATGGTCTATTAAAATATGGTGCCCATTTTGTATTTAGTATGTCTCATCCAATGGCAACCGCATGGGATGGTCAATATGATAGATATACCCGGACAGAATCGGGCGAAAGACTTTATGCGAATATCAGCAACTATATGGTTGAGGGAAAAAGGACAGTCAAATGGGTTGTCGAGGACTATGAAGTTTATCATCGAACATTTTCCAGTATTGTTAATACTATAGTAAATGCTGGATTTTTGATTGAAGAATGCGAGGAATCTCATGTATCCGATGAAATGAGAAAGCAGTATCCAGCCCAGTTTGGTGGAACACTTCACCGACCAGATTTTATATTTTTTAGATGTAAAAAACAATCGTAAAATGATGAATCCAGATTGAAATACTGAAGTAAAAATTCAATTCATTACACAAAGCTGCCGTTGCAGGAACACTCCTTCCCACAACGGCGGTTTTCATTTTCTCTTGCGCCGGAAGTTGAAGGGGCTGTTTTTGATGTTCGGCGCTTTTGACAATATCTTTTTTAATATCTTCTGTTCATCCGGCGGCAGCTTGTAAAAGTCAAGGCCGAGCGTATTGAAAATGACCGCCCACACCTTTCCCAGATAATCCCCGGAGGATTGAATGGCTTTCCGAATATCCATCGCCACTTTCTTTGCGGCAGAGTAATCCGGCGTGCTGTCAATGTCATGTTCATGGGCTTTTCGTATGTCATGGAGAATGGCGTCCCATGTTTTGTGCGTCACATGGCAGAAGAAATCTTCTTCCTTTACCTCTGCGGCAAGGATGGTCTTTGAATAGAAATCATTTTCCGCCTGCTTGTATTTCTGGATGATGGTCTGCCGCTGTTCTTCCAAAGTCTCATACAGGGTGCGAAAGGTGGAGGTTGCATGACCGTCTATGTATATCTCCGTGTCGGTCATAAGCTGCTCAAATTTATCGTTGGTAGCAATCTCACACAGGAGCCGGTTGTTGATACGGCCACTCTTTAGCAGCGCCACCATTTCATCATTCAGGTGCAGTTCCATCAGGGGCGTGTTTATCTGCTCCCGGTTTTCTGTCCGGCAGAACAGATAATCAAGAGATACCTCATAAAAATCCGCCAGCGTGACAAGGTTGCCGTGGTTGATTTCCTTATTGTCGTTGGCTTCATAACTGGCGAGGGCTGACTTTGAAATGCCGGTTTGCTGCGCCAGTTCTTCCAAATTTAAGCCTTTATCCTTGCGTAACTCCCAAAGGCGTTCCTGTATGGTAGTCGCTTTCAGCATAGGGCGCTCACTCCTTTCCGGCGGCTGTTTTCCTGCCGCTAACTGGATTATACCATACTTTCCATAATCGTGGAAATTTCCGTTTTTCGCCCCGAAATCCTACTTTGTGGATATACGGCACAGGGAACAAAAATGTTCTATGATACAGGTAGTTCATCGATGGATTATTCCAATCGAATGACCGGCCTGTATGGGATATGCTCCCCGGCGATGTAGCGCAACGACTTGCGGCAGGGAAATGGAGGAACCCTGACCGCAACGAGCGTACCAAAGGGAGCGAAACGCCGTTGTGAGAGCCAGGGGCAGGAACGACATCAGGGAGAACCGGCGAAAATGAACACCGAATTGATACCGAAACACAACAATCCGATAGGGCGTAGTCTACCCTATCCGTAATACTACAGGGGATTTCCGGGCGGTTCTATGGCCGCTTTTTCCCTGAAAATCGCCCCGAAACACGACACTAAAATCTGCTATCCGTCTATTGCGGCTGTTACGGCTGAAATGGGCGGATTTTTGTTTAAGGAGGCACCATGCCGAGAATGCCGAAAAAGAGGAAGCTGGAACTGTCCTTCTTCCTCAATGAACGGGGGCGGGTAACGTACAACGACCTTTGCCGGAAATGTCAGCGTACTTGCAAGCAGAGTTTCCGGGCGGTCATTGTGGACTGCCCCCATTATCTTTCCAAACGCTCAAAACGAAAAGTAAAGGAGGACACCGATTGAATGGAAGTTGAATTTATGACCGCAGACACCACCCTGCCGCCCTGTATGCCGCTGCCGAGAGCCATGCTGCGGCTCCCGATCAGCAGCACCGCCAAGGTCATGTACGCCCGGATGTTGGATATTGTTTTCCTGTCCGGCATAGAGGACACCAACGGGATTTTATTTATCCATTTCCCCATCGTGGAACTGGCGGCGGCACTTGCCCGCAGCACCATGACCGTGAAGCGTTCCCTGAATGAATTGGAGGACGCCGGACTGATACTGCGGGTGCGTCAGGGCTTCGGGGAACCCAACAAGATATATGTACTCATTCCCAAGAAGGAGGACAGCCGCTTATGAATGAAAAGCTGGAAGCACTCAATCAGGAGATAGAGAAAACGGAAAAGAAGCTGCGCTGGGCGCAACAGGAGGAAAAGCGTCTGACCCATCAGGCCAAGGCGCTGACCCGGAAGGAACGGACGCACCGGCTTTGCACCAGAGCCGCCATGCTGGAAAGCTACCTTCCCCACCCAGAAGCCATCACGGATGAACAGGTCAGTCTATTCTTGAAGCTGCTGTTCCACAAAGACAGCACCCGTCAGCTTATGGAAAAAGTGTTTGCCGGAAACGGCACAGAGAAGGAGGGCGCAGAATGAAGATGAATTTTTCTAAAGACGAGTTGGCTATGGTCTATCAGTACGCCGCCGGTACAAAAGAGGACACCCTTGCGGGGCTGAAAGAAATCGTGCCGGTTATCCGTGACCGGCAGACAAGGGATATTGTGGAGAATACCATCCGAAAGCTGGACGCCATCCCGGAGCCGGAGTGCCGCCGCTTTATCGCTGATACGAAGCAGCGGTTTATCCAGAATCGGGACAATTCCATCCGGCGCAGGCTTGCCGAAGCCAAGGCACAGGCGAGGACGAAAAAGCCACATCCCAAGAGAAAAGAGCCAGACCGGGAACGGTCATAATCGCTTTCAGAGCCGCAACCCGTGGACTGCCCCTCTGAAAGAGGGCGCAACTATACACCACCTGAAGGTAGTGTGTTGCGCCCTGCCGGGGGCTTCCTGCGGAAGGCGGATGATTGCCCGCAGCGTTCCGGTTCCTGCCAATCATCACAGGGGAAGCTACACTTCCCCTGCGCTGGCTGCCGCCAGCTACCCCTTTGTGGACTTGCCGCCCGGGAACATCTTGCGCTGCAAGCTGTTCCCGTCCAGCAAGTTTGTAATTCATCTATTCCAAAAACAGCGGTGTGGTAGTATAATATAGCCAGTGAAAAGCTGATTATGAGGAGGTGGCAAAAATGGGCAAAAAACAAGGTTTCTTGCTTTGTTACTTAATTATCCCTGTATGTTTTTTTATTGCAGTTATTATAGTTGGTTTGATAAGAAAACATTCTTTTATTTCAATTTATAATGATAGCTTAGGAATTGTAGCATTGTATTATCTTTTAGTTAGTTTGTTTATTTATATTCGATGGGATTATCTTTCGAACAAATAGAAGTTTATCATGTCAACCTACTCCGAACTTTCAAAACTGAATACCAGCCGCTCACCGGCGGCACCACCGAGCAGGAAATCTTGAAACAGGTTCCCTGCTCTTTTTATGCCCGGACGCCGGGAGAAAGGAGGACACTGCTTGCCATGCCCGCACTTTGATGTGAAAGTTATCCAGCGCAGCAAGCGCCAGTCAGCCGTTGCGTCTGCCGCCTACCAGAGCGGGGAACGGCTGTTTTCCGAATACGACCAGAAGCAGAAATACTATTCCCATAAAAGCGAAATCGTCCACACTGAAATCATGCTGCCGCCCCATGCTCCGCCGGAGTACGCAGACCGGAATACCTTGTGGAACGCTGCCGAAGCGATTGAAAAGCAATGGAACTCCCAGCTTGCCCGGAGGTTCGTGCTTGCCATACCGAGGGAACTTC